>Ga0115008_10000330_pt1 | contig 34246 bp, 57 predicted proteins | sample FraStrMetagenome_FD_87164 | JGI IMG/M metagenome (GOLD analysis project Ga0115008, IMG submission 87164) | Marine eukaryotic phytoplankton communities from Arctic Ocean - Fram Strait ARC3M Metagenome | ecosystem: Environmental > Aquatic > Marine > Oceanic | place: Fram Strait | collected... | reverse complement strand
TATTCAACGTCACTTAAATGCATTCTGGTCCGGTGAAGATCTAGATCCTGAATCTGGCCTAAGCCATCTTGCACACGCATCTACTCAGCTTATGATTCTTATGACTCATATGTCTGATGGCCATCTTCATATGGATGATCGCTATAAAATTGGAGATAAGAAATAATGTTTGTAGTTCAAAATAACAAATATCCCGCAGTTTATACGCATGTGAATAGCACACAAAAAATTGGCATCTATCATGGCAATAAAGATGGCAAGTATACTACTAGGTTTTATGTTAACAATTATCAACCTAAAGATACTCGATATCCACAGATAAGCTTTGGCAAGTCTTTTAAAACAAAAGGTGAAGCTTTAGAATTTGGTGAAAACATATGTAGTCGCCTATCTAAATTCGACTCATTTGACGTATTTGCACTTAAGCGAATTTATAAGGAAATAACATGAGAGACTATGGCGTAGAAGATATCCGTGAATTCTTTATCGGTGAACTTGCTGATGAAGCATTTACTATTGATAAGACTGGTCAAAAGACTATTGAATTGATTGGTGCAAATTTCCTTGCAACTGAACCTGCTATCTTTGGTAAACCAGTGCAATCATACATTGATGCTGAATTAGCATGGTATGAGTCAGGCTCAACAAATATCTATGATATTCATGGTAAAGGTCAAACACCACCTGCAGCATGGGAATATGCAGCAGATGCCCACGGTAATATTAATTCTAACTATGGTCACCTTGTAAACTCACCAAAGTATTTTAATCAATATGAGCGTGCCTTAGAAGAACTATGGGAGAATCCTGACAGCCGTCGCGCACAAATGATTTACAATCGCCCATCAATCTGGACTGAATTTGATGAGAATGGTAAGTCTGACTTCATTTGTACTAATGCTCAAACATTTTACATTCGTGATAATGTACTGATGATGGTATCACAAATGCGTTCTAACGATGTAGTATTCGGTTACAAGAATGATTATGCTTGGGCACAACATTTAATGGATAAACTCGTCGATGATTATAATTCATTGGCTTATGTTCACGATAAAGAACCTATTGAAAAAGGTATGCTAATGTGGCAAGTAATGAATCTCCACGTATACGAGAGGCACTTTGATCTTGTCAAATAATCCATACATGTATAAACTTGAACCATATACTGTACAGTCAGATAAATGGAACCATAGATACTTAGCCCTTGCAGAACAAGTAGCAAGCTGGTCTAAGGATCCTTCAAGTAAAATCGGAGCCGTTGCAGTCGGAGATAAAGGTCAAATCTTATCTCAAGGCTATAACGGTTTTCCTCGTGGAGTAGACGATTCTGATGAACGATATAATGATCGACCTACTAAATATAAACTTGTTGTACATGCTGAGATGAATGTGATATACAACGCAACATATAATGGAGTATCTCTTGACGGATCAACTTTATTTGTTTTTGGTCTTCCTGTCTGTTCTGATTGTGCTAAAGGCATCGTCCAAGTAGGAATTAATAAAATTGTAATGCCTAATATGGAAATACCACCTTCGTGGGTTGAGTCATGGGCATTAAGTAAATCTATATTTGAAGAAGCTGGAGTTAATTATGAATTCTGTGATTACAAACCCAATATCTAATATACCTGTTAATGAGAAATCTCATGTACATGGATGGACACAAATTTGGCGAGATCAAACAGGCTCGGCTATAAACCATAAATGTACACCAGCTATTAAATCATTTGATACGGTGTACATTGATCATGGTGCTAACTTCGGTGGAACATTAAATCTTTTTGGTGGTGCTGCTAAAGAGGTTTTTGATCGTATTAACCTAGTAGCATCATGCCCTAATATTGTATCTCTTGATCATGATATGCCAGACTATGGCGAAATGTTAAAGAAACGTATTGGTGCTAATACGACATACGAAGGTATCACCGAAGAATGGTGTGATATGCTTAGTGCAAGACTATCTAACATCCCTTCGCTTAAACAACATAATCTTGATACAGTGTATCAAAACTTGGAGGGAATTACAGTTGGGGATAGTCACACAAGCGCTTTTAGTCACCGTACTGATATGGTGTATCGTAATGATGGTAAAACTTTACACGGGGCACTTAAAACCGGGCTTCGGTCTCTCTTTAGAGGAGAGTCACCGTTTGGTCGAGTCACTCTATGTTTTGGTTCTATTGATATTAGGCATCACATATTACGACACAGTGATTTCGTTCTTGAAAACCTTATTCGTGAGTACGTAGCTCAAGGATCTGCATTAGAAATGTCCTACAATTGTGAGGTCTCTTATGCCGCTCCTGTCCCAGTCGAGTTCGAGGGAAGACGTATACCTAAATCAGGTTTCTATAAAAAGGAACCTTTCTTTGGATCACAACAAGAACGTTCGGATCTAACTAAACGGTTTATAGATGAGCTAAATAAACAATCAGGGAACAAGGTTATTATGCCACCCGCTGATTGGTATACAATGAATCCTGAACTATACGCTAAAACATACATGGAGCATGGATCATCTTTCCATATTGCTCCACCATTTTATAGAAGAAACGACTGGGGAGTAACCGGACTTGGCGCATAACAATCACGTGACTGATGGAGTAAACAAAGATGTCGGACCTTTATATACAATTGACGATGCAAGAGATGAATTTCTTTATCTTGCTTATGATTGGGAAGATCCTAATCCTCCACCTCGTGTTACCGTTCATGATGGTATTAGGGTTGTCAGGGATGATGACTTGGTTGGTAGCAAAGTCCGCGGGGGTGACTGTCTTATCTCTTCGCTCCCTGATCATATTGACACCATTGTTTATGTTCAACCTCGTACTGGTCTTGCTGGTGTTTCTCTTCTGGATGTAGCAAAGCGCCATGGTAAGAAGGTTAGACTATTCATGCCTTCTTCTAAACGTATCTCTACACATCAAGCTTGTTGTATTGAACGCGGATGCGAATATGAATTCCATCGCATTGCAGCAATGCCTAACCTAAACTTGATTGCAAAGAAATGGGCTGATGCTCATCCTAATGCATTCTTTGTCCCATTAGGATTAAAGCATGAGATGGTTACAGCAGGTATTGTAAAGGTTGCATACGAAAATATAAAAGAACCAGATGAGGTCTACTTAGCCACGTCCACGGGCGTGCTCTCACGGGCACTGCAAATTGCTTGGCCAAATGCCAAGTTTACTTCTGTTTGTGTATCACGTAATATGAAAGCCGGTGAGCTTGGTGTTGCTAAACCTATATCAGAACCACTTGCATTCCAGGCATCTGAGAAAAAAGAAAACCTTCCACCATTTCCAAACATTGATACCTACGATGGTAAAGTATGGAAGTATATACCTAAGAACAGTGGTAAAGACATATTGTTCTGGAACGTAGGTGCTGAACCAGTATTACAAGATGAAACTATATATGATAGAATTGACTCATATAGGGATTGGGTGAAGAATGAAAAAACAATGGCTGAATGAAGAAGCTATCGATGTATTCTCGGATTATTATTATCCTAGAGCAAAGTGGTTACAAGAGAATGTGAATTGGGGAAACTCAACTTATATGTCTGATGAAGCAGATAAGGCTATCAATGATCCTTTAATGCAGACAATTGATATCTACGATTGTAATACCCGTAATGCTGCAGGATTTTCTAATGTCCCTCAAGATCTATGGTTTGGATCTAAGACTCCAAAGTGGAGATGGCAGAATGAAGAACGTCGTGCATTAACATCTCGTAATGATGACATAGAATGGGATCTAAAAACCTGGTTATATGTATTCCTGTGCCATCGTATTATGGGTTCAGGTGCTTCATTTGAAAACGATCATGGCTATCGTAATAACGTAGTACAATTCTGGGGGCAATTTCAAACCATCAATGAGATGGCAAACAACTTGGTATTCACAAAGGCGCAAGGTAAACCAATGTTCACATCCATTGGTAATCAACCACCTGCTCCAAAAAAAGGCACTTCTAATGTCGATTTTATGGCGCGTGAATTGCCTACATTGATAAATAATTTTACAGAATGGTTGCTAAAGGAAACCCGAGGCCATAAGGATATCGTTGATTACCTTAACGCCTATAACCAAGAAGTAGGGCATCGAAAGTTCAATTTCGTATATGCCGCCTTTTCTATGGATTGCTCTGATTATTTTCCCCAGTACGTCAACGTTGACAGTCACACCTATTTAGGCAATAATGCAGTTCGCTGTATGAAACGACTGTCCTCGGGATATAAGCCAGACGAGTTCATGAACCTCTTAGTAGAACGTACTGGAGGAAGGGCAAAAGATCTAGAAGATGTGATGTGTGACTTTGTTCGATTTGGTCAAAACTATGTACCTCGTGGAAATGGTACATTTGATCATGTGCCAGCAACTCTAACCAACAACTCAGGTTGGGAGTCAGGCTGGGAACAAAGACAAGGTACACCGCCAAATAAAGGTGTACAACTCGATGAATTTATGGTATAATATACCTAATGAATGAAACTAGTAGGAGAACTAAATGTCTGTAATGGATAGACTTAAGAAGAATTCAAAGATTAAAGGTAGTGATATCCTTTCAAAATCTAAGATCTTCTCACAACAAGATTTTGCGAGTACACCTGTACCCATGATCAACGTAGCATTATCCGGTGATCCGGATGGTGGTTTAGGTTCAGGACTTACCGTATTGGCAGGTCCATCTAAACACTTTAAAACGTCATTTGCTTTGCTTATGGCTGCAGCATATATGAACAAGCATCCAGATGCAATCATGCTGTTCTACGATTCTGAGTTTGGCTCACCCCAAACATACTTTGAATCATTCGGTATCGACACCGATCGTATTCTTCATACTCCTATTATGGATGTAGAGAAGCTTAAGTTTGACATTGTGTCACAGCTTGAGGCTATTGAGAAAGATGATCGTGTTATTATTGTTATCGATTCTATAGGTAACTTAGCATCTAAGAAGGAATTAGAAGATGCAAAGAACGAGAAATCAGTGGCTGATATGTCACGTGCAAAAGCGCTTAAAGGTTTATTTCGTATGGTTACGCCGTACCTTACGATGAAGAATATTCCATGTATCGCAGTTAACCATACTTACCAAGAGATCGGTTTATTCCCCAAAGCGATTGTTTCTGGTGGTACAGGTATCTACTATTCAGCTGATAATATCTGGATCCTTGGTCGTCAACAAAATAAAGTTGGCACTGAGATTAAAGGTTACAACTTTATTATCAATGTTGAGAAGTCTCGATTTGTTAAAGAGAAGTCTAAGATCCCGGTTATTGTTACATGGGACGGTGGTATTGAACGCTATAGTGGATTACTTGATATTGCAATGGCCGGTAACTTTGTTGCTAAACCATCTAATGGATGGTATTGTCGTGTCGATCAAGAAACCGGTGAGCTTGTAGATCCTAAGTGTCGTGAGAAAGATACCTTAACTAAAGAGTTCTGGGAACCTATCTTTGCTGAAACTCCTCTAAAGGAATACATCAAATCTCATTATACTATCGGATTAAAATCTATGCTGGGTGAAGACATTCCGCTATTTAACGATGTACAATCGGAGTCAGGCAGTGTATAATATAACCAAGGATGATTACAAGTTTGTAGAGCGTCCTGAAGATGTGATGTATACCGTTGAACTTACAACTGGCGAATGGAAAGGCACTAAGTACCAATATGGTAAAGTTAGTGCTAAGGTTGAAGAAGTTAACGATGATGAAGACGGTATTGCATCACTATCCTTTATGTGGAACTTGATTGAAGGGGATGATGCATTGCAAGAATCTCCTGATTTTCAGAACTATATCGGAGATGTGCTTTCGCATATTCTTCAAGATGCATTTGATAGCGGCGAATATAAGATAGGAAATGATGATGACAACACCAAACGTACCGACGACAATCCTAAGGAACCTCTTAACAAATGAGGAATTTACCCGTAAGGCAATACCTTTCCTAAAGAAAGAGTATTTCGAGGGTTCGCAACGGTTCGTATTCGATGAAATATTAAACTTTGTTAGTAAATATAATAAACTACCTACACCTGAGGCATTGTCTATTGAGTTAGACAATGCTGGTCTTGCTGAGCAAACACACATTCAAGCTCACGAGGTTGTAGATACTATCAAGGTGCCAGTCAAAGATGATGACGTATGGCTACTTGAACAGACTGAAACATGGTGTCAGGATAGAGCAATCTATCTTGCTATCATGAAATCGATTGAGATTATTGATGGTCGTGATGAGCAACAGACAAAGAATGCTTTGCCTGAAATCTTATCTAACGCCCTTGCTGTTTCTTTCGATACTAACATCGGCCACGACTATGTCGGTAGTGCTGATGCACGGTATGAGTTCTATCATACTGCCGAAGAGAAGCTACCTTTTGATCTTGATAAGTTCAATAGTATTACTAAAGGTGGTCTACCTAAGAAAAGCCTCAACATTGCCCTTGCTGGTACTGGTGTAGGTAAGTCCTTATTTATGTGTCACTGTGCTGCTGGTGCATTGACAGATGGAAAAAATGTTCTATATCTGACTATGGAAATGTCAGAAGAGAGAATAGCTGAACGCATAGATGCTAATCTCTTTAATGTTCCAATTGATCAACTTGAAAACTTGTCGAAGAAAATGTTCGATGACAAAGTGAAAAAGATCTCGTCTAAGACGAACGGTCAATTAATCATTAAAGAGTACCCAACTGGTTCAGCACATGTCGGCCACTTCCGCGCATTGCTTAATGAACTTAAACTTAAAAAAGACTTTGCGCCTGATATTATTTTTATTGACTACTTGAACATTTGTGCATCGTCACGTATAAAAGGATTAAGTGGTGGCGTCAATACGTATTCCCTCATCAAATCTATTGCAGAAGAGATTCGAGGCCTTGCAGTCGAATACAACGTGCCCATTGTATCAGCGACTCAAACAACTAGAAGCGGATTTGGATCGAGTGATGTCGGTCTCGAGGACACGTCTGAATCATTCGGATTACCTGCTACAGCCGATCTTATGTTTGCTCTCATCTCAAACGAAGAACTTGAAGGCCTCAACCAAATCCTTGTCAAGCAACTTAAAAACAGATACAACGATCCCGGAATCAACAAACGATTCATCGTCGGCGTTGACAGAGCACGAATGAGATTGTATGATGTAGAAGACTCTGCACAAAACATATCTGACGCAGGACAAAATCCTGCACCGATAAATACGTTTAATAAGCGTGAAACAAAAGATTATGGAGATTTTAAGGTATGAAAGCAGTGCATATAACAGGTGGACCATTTGATAGTGAGTACACACGAGATAAACCTAAAGCTATTAAGCAATACATTGTAACATATGAGCAATGCGATGTAGGTATTAAGAAAACAACGGCAACACGTCACTATTATAGACAAAACACTGATTATCAAGATACGATTACTACTGAAATTTTACCACTAACACCCGTTAAATAGGATATATTATGAAAGCCACACTGCTCGGACATACTCAACCATCACATAGAATCCACGCCGGAGAGCTTGGACCACGGGGTATGGATAACATTCAAGACTTGATTGCGTTCTGCGCACGGGTATCTAATCCAAGTAATCAAGCAAATACAGCTACAACATCAAAGTTGTTACATTACTTGGCAAAGCATAAACACTGGTCACCATTTGAAATGTGTTCTGCTACTATTGAGGTAGAGACCACACGTGACATTGCACGTCAGTTGTTACGTCACCGGTCATTCTCATTCCAAGAATTTAGTCAGCGTTATGCTAATCCTCAAGATATGAGGAATACATTCGTTATCCGTGAAGCAAGACTTCAGGATGAAACTAATCGTCAAAATTCAGTTGAAACTAACGATGTTGCTTTACAAGAGCTCTGGGCACTTAAGCAACAAAATGTCATTGATCAAGCTAAAGAAGCCTATAATTGGGCTATTGAGAACGGCATTGCAAAGGAACAGGCACGTGTAGTATTGCCAGAGGGTAACACTACAAGTCGTTTGTATGTGAACGGAACCATAAGAAGTTGGATCCACTATATTGAACTACGATGCTCTAATGGTACTCAAAAGGAACACATGGAGCTCGCACGAGAAATTGCAAAATCAATCACTGGAATTTTCCCCATGACAGAGGAGTTTATAACCAATGGGCAAGAAGTTAACAACGCATGAGTCTGAACCTGGCAAAGGCTACGCCGAAGTACATTTCGACTATAGAGAAGAATTTCCCTATGTCAAGTATTTTGATAATAACGAAAAACAATTCTTTAAAGAAGAATTTCCTGGTAAAAGTCTTAGATACGCTCAGGATGCTGCCGAGAATTGGGCAGCTGGTATAAAGAAACTTCATAATATTTAGTGTGATATAAATGATACAAATAGCTTGCTTTTGAAAAAAAGTGAGCTATTTTACATAATCTTACAAAATAACTGTGTACAAACGTATTTAGTTATGGTATAATGGTACCATAATCAATGAGGAGAAATACATTATGATCAAGATTCACCAAATCCAACTTACTTCGGAACAGATCGATGCAGTTAATTCAGGATGTGAAGTTGCCGCCTTTGAAGCTAAAAGTAAACTTTCCGTATTCGGTGCTGACAAATTCGAATCTAACATGTTTTCGATGTTTAGTGAAGCTTTCGAAGTAGCTACTCTTCGTTTAGAAGAAGCTTTTGAATGGACAAATCTTTGGAATAGACAAGATAAAGTAGATGTAATTGGTGATCATAGTCATAGTTCTTCTGTTGGAGATATCTTTGAATTGAATGGTGAGTTCTTCCTTTGTTCTAACTTTGGTTTTAAACAAGTGAAAGTTGCTTAATGGAATACATCTATGAAATTTGTATCCTAGTGTTCTTTGCTGTGGCGTTATATTGTCACGGCAAATACATGTACAATAATGGTCTGCAGGACGGATCTGAGGGTACTTTAACTATCCTTGAGCACCAAGGAATTATAAAAATAAATGATAAAGACGAAATTAAAGGTGTACAATCCGATTAGTTCGTGGTATAATATAAATATAAATGATGAAAATGGAGTGATAATTATGGGAATTCAAGCAAATAACGGTCGAGTATCAGATTGCTATATCGGCACATTTAACTATGAGAGTTCAGATGACATGTTTCAATTGGAAGATCTTCGTACGATGGTCAAACATATGAATCGTGATTTACGTACAGCTAAAATGGACTATCAGTTCTATGTTAAGTGTCAGGGTCGTTCGAACACAGTTAAACGTTCTGGCAGATTTTTTATGTCAATGCCTTTGGATGTAGCCGATCGTGTTGATGCGTATATTTACCGAAGGAGAGTTTAATGCTCATTACCGATACTGGTGGGAATTCACAGTTTCCACAAATTGAACGTATGTATCAACAAGGTTTACCTATTGATACTATCGTTGAAGTAACAAAGGTTGATAGGGTTACAGTTGAAAATGTAATTCAAAAGCTGCAAATGCTCAATGAAAACTATGATTTTCCTGAGCCTGAACTTGGATCGGATTTCGGTTGAATGAACTAAACATCATCGGTGGGACTAAAACCCAAAAGGCTCTTGTGTCTAAAATAGTAGTATGGTATCTTAAAAGGGTTCTCCCACGGGTACGTACGCTAGACATAACTGTAAAGCTTACACGTTGTATGGAGAAATCTAATGCAATGGGGTATTGTTTAGAACTTGATGATAACAGAACATTCGAGATAGAGGTAGATAAAAACCTACGTTTGTTCGATATGGTCTCAACAATGTGTCACGAGTTGACACACCTTAAACAGTATTATCGTCGAGAGATGATCCATCTAGATTATGGACGAATCCGCTGGAAGAAAAAGGTATATAGCGAAGACTTTAAGTACGAAAATAAGCCTTGGGAAAAAGAGGCCTTTAAGTTAGAAAAACAATTAGCGATAGATTGCTTCACAGAAATTTTATAAGTCGGCTTAGGTCGGCTTTCTTTTTTGTATAAATAGTATAAACAAAGCATACTAAGGGAAGCAAGCATGTTATCTTTTATCGATTTTCTAACGGAGGCGGCCATGCACACGTTCAATAAACTGTCTGCAGCTGAGTTATTAAAGCCAGGACGAGAAGGTCGGGCTGATAACATTATCCGTAAGATCACCGACAAAGATCCGTTTCTTATGATGAGTGGCGGTTTAATGATTCTTAAAAACGACGATGCTTTATCCCAATTTGTTACTGCTAAAAATGCTGAAGATAAAAAGGCAATGAATGCTGTAGAATTTACTGGTGAAGATGGTAAAAAATACAAACTACAAGACCTAGCTAAATCTCCAGAGTTTGGTGGTAAAGGTAAGGGATCAGGTACAAGAGCTGAGGATGAAGCCCTTGCTGATCTAAAAAAGAAATTTGAAGCTGTTATAGAAAAAGAAAGTGTTCCCTTTGTCTATATGAAAATCGGTAAAAAGACCGCTCAGTTATCTTCCATAGAATCTACTCCAGGTACTCCTAAATCAGACTTCCATTTTATGGATCTAAGTGGTAAAGAAGTCTTCTGGATATCTCACAAAAAAGGCCGTAAGGCAAATGACTTTCAACAATATGGTGGGATGCCTGAGTTGAAGTTTACTGCATCTAAAGATATGTTAGGTTTTGTTGCCGCAGTTGAAAAAGAACTGACTGGCCAAAAGCGTTTTCCAATGAAGACAGCATACGCACGTAAGGTTACAGATGCATCGCTCATAATGATGAGCCTGTACGGAAAAGAATTCAAGCGTGGTAAAGCTGACGGACGTCAGAATATCGATGTTCTCTATCAAGGTATGATGAACTTTAAACGCTTAGGTGTTGCTAAAGATGGCATACCAATTTATACTCTTACTTCAAACCATACTCAGTTACATGGCGAAAAACCTAAAACTGATTATGAGTGCTGGTATTATGTTCGTCCAGAACAAGCTAAAAACCAATTTGGAATTCCTGGTGCACGATTCTTTATCGTTGCAAAAGCTACTGCAATCAAGAACAGAAATACTAAGGTAATATAATGATTAATTTTAAGACGCACCTCGTTACTGAGGCTACATCATCTAAGAATACGCACATGACTCATATTGAGGATCGTGTGATTTATGGTGGAGTAACCGGTGCTCGTGACGCTATATTAGCACTAAGAGCTCTTCGCGATATGCTCGCAGGAAACTCTAAGAAAACAACTGATGTCACTGTTAAGTGGGATGGCGCCCCAGCGGTATTTGCCGGAATTGATCCTTCTGACAAGAAATTTTTTGTAGCAAAGAAGGGGATATTCAATAAGAATCCCAAAGTGTATAAATCACATGCTGATATCGATGAAGATACGTCTGGCGATTTATCAACGAAACTCAAGATCGCTTTTGATGAACTAAGTAAGATAGGAATAACCGGCGTAATACAAGGTGACCTAATGTTCACATCTGATGATCTCAAGACGGAGACTATCGACGGTGTCAAATATATTACTTTCCATCCCAATACTATTGTGTATGCTGTGCGCGCTGATTCTATGGAGGCCAAATATATACGTAAAGCTCGAATGGGGATTGTTGTGCATACTTCTTACACTGGCGATTCGTTTGAAAATATGCGAGCCTCCTTTAATGTTAAAGCTTCTACATTCAAAAAGGCGCCGAGTGTGTGGTTGCAGGACGCTAACCTCAGAGATCTATCTGGAACGGCTACACTTACACAGAAAGATACTGACGAAGTCACCCAAGCACTCAGTGATGCTGGTAAGATTTTTAATAAGATTAAAGGCTCTGCCCTCAACGATCTTTCGAAAAACGAAGAGTTGGCCGGACTCATCGAAACGTATAATAACTCGTTCGTTAGACGAGGAGAAAAAATTACAAATACAACAAAGCATGTTGCAGGCCTCATTAAATGGATCGAAGAAAGATTTGCAAAAGAAGCCGGAAAGTTAAAAACTCCTGTAGCAAAAGATCGTAAGTTTGCAAAGCGGGATGACTTACTTAAGTTCTTTTCAGCAGGCAATAAAGCAAACTTAAAGGCTATATTCGATCTACAAAATGCTATTGTAGTGGCGAAACTTGTTATTATAAATAAGCTTAATAAGGTAAACAATATTGACACTTTTATTAAAACCCGCAACGGATTCCAAGTAACTGGAGTTGAAGGCTTTGTGGCTATTGATAAATTAAAAGGTGGAGCAGTTAAATTAGTTGATCGCATGACGTTCAGCTATAACAACTTCTCCTCTGACGTTATTAAAGGTTGGGACACTCCGTCTCGCTCCTAATGGGAAAAGATATGCAAGAAGAACTACAAACAGAAGCGTTGAATACACAACAACGTATGAAGCTAAAGCAGGCAATGCGCCGCAATAAAGCTAAGATTATGATGGGTCGTAAAAGATCTATGCGTAAACTAGCATCTAAAGAAGTGCTTCAAAAGCGTGCAGAAAAACAAGCACGTAATGTTATGGTAAAGAAAATTCTTAGGGATAAGGATAAGTCTGACCTGTCATATGCTGCTCGTAAAGGCATCGAAGACCGACTATCTAAAAAGAAATTACAGATAAAAACAATGGCAAAGAAGCTATTGAAGACGGTTCGAGCCAAAGACAGGGCTAAGCTCCAAAGAAATAAACCGGCACCTGGAGCGAAGTAATGTCATTTAAGTCATTTGGTGAATACGTCACCGAAGCAACAAAAGAAATAACCTTCACGTTTGGACGCTTTAACCCGCCGACTGTAGGACACGAAAAGCTATTAGATGCCGTGGCAAAAGTTGCTAGATCATCTAAATATATGGTATTTGCTTCTCAATCTGTTGACGCTAAAAAGAATCCATTAGACTATACTACTAAAATTAAGTATATGCGCAAGATGTTCCCACGTCATGCCCGCTCAGTTGTGCTCGATAAATCAGTTAGAAACGTATTTGATATTCTTGTAAAGATATATGATCAAGGTTATAACCGAGCTAATATGGTTGTAGGATCTGATCGTGTCAATGAATTCGAAGCATTAATTGGTAAGTATAATGGTGTAAAAGGCCGTCATGGTTTCTATAACTTCGAAGGTGGAGTTACTGTTATCTCTGCTGGTGAACGTGATCCTGATTCAGAAGGCGTATCTGGTATGTCAGCCTCTAAGATGAGAGCAGCTGCAGAAGCTAACAATTTTAGTTTATTTACTAAAGGCCTTCCCAAAGGATTCAAAGACGGTAAGCAACTATTCAACGATTTGCGTAGTGGTTTAGGTCTAAAAGAATCCCATGATTACCGTCAACACATTCAATTACAAACAGTATCTGAAGAACGTGAAGCATATATCCAAGGCGATTTATTCGAAAAGGATGATATGGTTGCAATCAAAGAGTCTGATGAAGTTGGTGCTGTAGTAATGCTTGGTACTAACTATGTAATCGTTGAAATGTCTGATGGTAAGAAGTTACGTAAATGGTTAACTGATGTTGAAAAGCTTGAAGAAGCTTGTTGGGAAACTCATAAACAAGTTGGTATGAAAACTAAAAATGGCAAACAGGTGCCTAATTGTGTACCAAAAGAAGAAGCCGAAGATCCTGATATTGGTGATCGCAAGGGTTCACAGCCAGCTAACTACCACAAAGGTCTTGCAAAGTCTACAAAGACTAAGCGTGATGCTCAATTTAAGAAGCAAGCTAAAATGGATGATGACGATCCTAAAGCATATAAGCCAGCCCCTGGCGATAAAAATGCTGAGACTAAACCATCTAAGCATACTAAAAAATATGACAAGATGTTCGGCGAAAATATACAGTCATTCAGTGAATACAATCTAGATGAAGATGCAACCAAAGGTTTAAAAGCAAAAGCTGAAAAATCTGGTATGCCTCTTGGAATTTTAAGACAAGTTTATAATCGCGGTGTTGCTGCATGGAAGACTGGTCATCGGCCAGGAACAACTCCTCAGCAATGGGGATTTGCACGAGTTAATTCCTTTGTAACCAAATCATCTGGTACTTGGGGTAAAGCGGATAAAGATCTCGCGGCAAAGGTAAGGAGTTAACTATGAAGATGACAGAAATACAAAAAATGTATCTTCGAGCTCGTGGACGTTGGTCTAAGAATGCAGGTAAAGAAGCAGAAAAGAAAAAGGCTAAGGCCTTTGACGAGATTCGTGACTCTGAACGCGCTGGTGAATTTGGCACTGACAAGCTTACTGCTTCGTATTGTGCTGCCACACCAGGCCAAACAAATGAAGCATTCGAGCCTCATATGATGTATGATCCTAAAACTGGTAAAGCTTACAAAGCTGATAAAGAAGAAGATCATATTCGCATGAAGAAGTTAGGTTACTCTCATGAGAAACCAGAAACAAATGAAGCTCGTGGCGAAGATAGTAAAGGTCATTATCGTAGTACTGAAAAAGGTGCTGGCATGACTAAAGCCGGAGTTGCTGCAACTAATCGTAAAACCGGCGGTAATCTAAAAACTGCTGTTACAGGAAATCCAAAACCTGGTAGTAAAGATGCAAACAGACGTAAATCATTCTGTGCCCGTATGGGTGGAATGAAAGGCCCGATGAAAGACGAAAAGGGCAGACCCACAAGGAAAGCAATGTCTCTTAAAAGGTGGAAATGTTAAATGGAAACGAAAGATAGTACTAGTCGCTTAGACCGTATTGAGTCTAAGATTGACAAACTTGCCGAAACAATGATTTCATTAGCACGTGCTGAAGAAAAACTTATCGGGTTAGAAAGTGATAAAACCTTTATGATGGAACGCATGCTCAAGAACGAAGAGCGTGTCGACACAATTGAAAAGAAAGTAGATGAATCTGCGGTTACCGTGAAAGTGGTTAATCGTGTATTTTGGATTTTAGTAGCAGTAGTTGCTTCTGCTCTAGTTGGACAACAATTTATTTAGGAGAATACGGATGGATAATCCAATTGCAGAAGCATATGTGAAGATGCTTCAAGAACGAAAAGAAAAAACAGAGACTAAGCTTGATCCAGTAGGACAGGCAGACGCTGATATCGACAATGATGGGGATACAGATTCATCTGATGAATATCTTCACAAGCGTCGTAAGGCTATTAAAAAGTCGATGAAAAAAGAAGAAAATGAAGATTATGTGTCACACGCTCAGCGTAAGGCAGTATGGGCTTCAAAGGCAGATAAGAAAAATGAAGCTGTTGATGAAGTACGTCAGCTAAAAGATCCTAAGAAGGAAGTAATGGTTGTCGATAAAAAAGGCAAGACAATAGTTATCGATAAGTCTAAACAGGCTGCATTCCTTGCAAAAGGTTGGAAGCTTGCTGAATCAGTAGTTGAAGAGACTGATGCACCTCTTATTGCACAGATCTTTAGTGAAGCTAGAGGTAAGAAATTATCACCAGATGATATCAGAAAAGCTCTTGCATCCAAAAAGGCTCAGGCCAAAGGCAAAGATAAAGTATCTTTGAAGAAAGCTCCATGGGAATCAACACAAGAAGGTATCGACATTGAAACTGACGATGCAAAAACTGATGTTGATGATCCTAAAGCTAAAAAGAAAACTGGTGAAAAGAAATCAGGCAAGGGTGATCCTGCTGCAGTAAATGCTCCATCACAAGACGATCGTGCAGCTGCTGCTGATGCTCCTGATCCTTCTCCAGATCCAGACGCAGAGCCAACTCCTCCTAAAGAGAAAGAAGCTCCTGCTCCTAAGAAAGATAAAGTTGTGGTTAAGAAAAAACCAGTAACAGATGAAAAGGAAGAATCAGTGAAAAAAGAATCATTCAATTGGAATGAGATCTCTGAAATGAATGATGAGCAAGTTGACGCATACATCGATTCATTAGATGAGTCTCAATTAGATGCTTTCGAATTAGAAATGAACGAAGCAGCTAATCCTGAAGGCGAAGCAGATCAGCAAGATAAAGAACAAGCTGACTTCATTATGAAGCATAGACGTGGCCAAGTAATTGACCGTCCAGATGCTGACAAGCCTGAAGATAGCACTAAAGTGGCAGCAAAACGTCCTGGCGATAATGACAAGGGCGATAAGAAACCAGTTAAACGTATGAAGGATGTTCGCAAATGAAAAAAGCCGGTTGGTTAAAAAAAGGTATTGCAACGCCTAACGGTATTGTAACACCTGCAGGCGAAATGCTTAAGCGTCGTCGTATGACACGAGAGCAGATCACTGAATGGAATAATGCAGCATTAGTTGATGAAGCACCGATGGTTGAAGTTGTGGCTGATGTTGCCACAGCAGAACCAGAAGATGTTGATCTAGATTCAATGACTAAAGTTGAGTTAGAAGAACTTGGTCGTGACCATGGTATCGAACTTGATCGCCGTGAAAAGAAAGCTTCTTTGATTGATATACTAAAATACGTTGTAAAATAATAATATAAATAGCTCTATAGTATTAATTTAATGTAGGGCTATTTAATGCAACTCTTTGATGAACTGAATAATGATAACTTTCTGTTGTATGCTTCTAAGTATTATGACAATAAACAATGTACCGAAGTAGAAGAGTTCTACGAGGACTTAAATCGTTTTAAATATTTGAAACGATTACTGCGGCGATATGAAACGAATGGAGAACTGCAAGAACGATTGATTCTTAATCATCTTATAGTACTCTTTAATGTGTTTGGTATTGTTCATGCCAAAAGGATGACATTTTATAAAACAGATGCATCTTCTTTATCTACGTTAAAGACGTTTCTTGTGTACTTGAATTATTTAAAAGAAGATGAATACGTTGAAATCCCATTGGATCCTCGTATAATTAAAGTGTTAAGGAATCTATAATGGCATTAGTATCACGTGCAGCAGACCTCTATTATACGTACCGCTTTATCAAAGTGTTAACCACACCTTGGGAAGACACCGAGGCGTATGAGTTAGGCCTTATAGATGGCAATGGTAAAAGTCTTCGTAAGGCAAAGACGTCTGACGAAAAAGATGCCTATACAGTATTCTTCCGCCTTGCATTTAATTTTAAAAGAATTTTAGAAAAGCTGCCATTTGGCAAGTCTCGCATATCATCATATGCTGCAGCGCTATTCTTGTTACGTGAAGAAACCGGAATGAGCGAAGATGAGATCAAAGATATCTTATCAAAAATGGAAATAGACTTTACACCAGATATTAAAGAAAATTTCTTTGTTATTAATGAACAGCTGCTCCCGGGCGTATACATATTACACCAAGACATTATATCACCAAATACAGCAGAAGTTATCGCTAAGAAAGGTACTAAAGTATCTGTAGCGGAAGGAACTGAACCTGTTGCAACTATGTTAGATGTTGCTATATACAATGTAAGACACCTAGCAACAAAACAAATGGTCTATGTGACCGCTGGAGATTTATACCGATGAAAAATATGAAGAAGAAAAAAGATGACAAAGATGTGATACCTGAAGACGCTCCGGCTAATGCTGTTGCATCTGGTGGTGTAGATATGACTCCTGGTAAAAAGGCTAAAATGAATAAGAAGCCTCTGAAACGCTTTAAAGAGTTTACTAAGGGGGAATAATGTTTTCAACCATAAAACTTGCAATGATTGTTATCATCTGCGGTGCTTTGGCATCAGGCGGATTGTATGTTAAAAAGATACGTGATGATTTAGAAATTGCCAGAGCCAATGTTGCACAAATGGAAGTGGCTGTACAGACCAGTGAAGCTTCCCTTGCTCTTGAAAGATCCGAGAATACGAGATTAAATGAGCTTAATTCGCAACTAGGTGAGAACCTACAGCGAGCTGAGCAATATGGTGATGAGTTAAGAAACACATTACAAAAACATAATTTAACTCACTTGGCCAATAAAAAACCTGGCCTTATTGAAAAGAGGATGCAAAATGCGACTGACAAACTTTGGGACGATCTTACTGGTATCACTGACCCTAGCCGGGTGCAGCTCGATGATGCCGGAACCGAAGATAGTGACGGTTACTAATACTGTACAAACAGTAGTACCTATAGTAAACCGACCTAAACAAGTACAACTAAACGATATTAAGATCTATGTTGTATCTGCTGATAACTTCGAAGAATTTAAAAAAGAATTCGAAGCTAAAAATGGACCTGATGCCTACATCGCCATTTCAGTAAAAGACTACGAAAACCTGTCTCTTAACTTTGCAGAGTTGCGAAGATATATAGAACAGCAGAAAGAAATCATTGTGTACTATGAAAATGCTGTAACACCAGCACCAGTACCAACTGAAGAACTCAGCGAATAAATCTAAAATAAGTAAAAAACTTGTGTACATTCGTGTGCAAATGGTGTATAATAGTCCTATATTGAATCAGCGGAGAAGCCTTAATGAACAACAAATTTAACGTCACCAAGCGTGATGGAAGAACTCAGCCGTTTGATCTTGAAAAAGTACATAGAGTACTAGAATGGGCTACTGATGGTATCGCCGCTGTTTCTATATCTGAGATCGAACTACGAGCAAATATACAACTATATGATAAAATTCCTGCGTATGATATCCATGAGCTATTAATTAAATCTGCTGCTGAGCTAATTTCAGAAGCAACACCTAATTATCAGTACGTGGCTGCAAGGTTAGTTAACTATAAAATACGTAAAGATGTATATGGTTCAGAGACACCTTGGCCTTTAGCTGACTTAGTAATTCAAAACGTATCAACCGGCGTATATGATGGTGCCATCATGGAGAACTATACACGTGCTGAGTTAGATCAGCTTGATGCATATATTAAACATGATCGTGATGATGACTTCACATACGCTGGTATGGAACAATTCCGTGGAAAGTATCTTGTACAGGATCGTCGGACTAAAACTGTCTTTGAAAGTCCTCAAGTGTTGTACATGCTAATTGCTGCTACTCTATTCTCAGATTATCCAAAAGAAACACGAATGAAATGGGTAAAGGATTATTACGATGATATATCGACGTTCAGGACCTCTCTACCAACGCCTATTATGGCTGGTGTACGCACTGCTACGAGACAGTTCAGCTCGTGTGTACTCATTGAGTCAGATGATACGCTTGAAAGTATTAATGCCACAGCAACATCGGTTGTACGTTATATTTCTAAAAAGGCTGGTATCGGTATTAATGCTGGTAGAATCCGTGCTGTCGACAGCCGCGTCGGCGATGGTTCGATTGTACATACGGGTCTCATCCCGTTCTTAAAGTATTTTTCGTCAGCAGTTAAGTCATGTTCACAAGGCGGTGTTCGTGGTGGAGCAGCTACTGTATATCTTCCCGTATGGCATCTTGAATTTGAAGACCTTGTAGTTCTTAAAAACAATAAAGGTACAGAAGAGAATCGTGTACGTCAACTTGATTACGCGTTTCAGTTCAATAAGTTGATGTATGAACGTCTACTAACAGGTGGTAATATCACGCTATTCTCACCGGCTGATGTTCCAGGCTTATATGATGCATTCTTTCAGGATCAAGATAAGTTCCGTGAACTCTATGAGAAAGCTGAACGTAGTACTAAGATCCGTAAAAAGACACTAAAGGCAATGGATGTATTCTCACAATTCGTAACTGAGCGGAAGGATACTGGCCGCATTTACTTAATGAATGTAGATCATGCTAATGAACATGGTTCTTTTAAACCTGATCTTGCACCGATCTTCCAATCAAATCTATGTACAGAGATTAACCTACCAACTAAGCCATTGCAATCTGCAGATGACAAAGAAGGTGAGATCTCATTGTGTACACTAAGTGCTACTAATTGGGGATTGATTAACGATCCTAAAGACTTTGAAAAGCCTTGTACTAATGCTGTACGTGCACTTGATGCATTGCTTGACTATCAAGAGTATCCCATTCCTGCTGCTGAGATTTCTACGATGAATCGTCGTCCTCTTGGTGTAGGTATCATCAACTTAGCATACTTTCTTGCTAAGCGTGGTTTAACATATGGTACTCCTGAATCATTAGCAGTTATTGATGAATACGCAGAAGCTTGGTCGTACTACTTGATTAAAGCATCTGTCGATCTTGCAAAGGAAAAAGGTGCTTGCGTCAAGTCTAATGAAACTAAGTACCATGATGGAATTCTTCCAATTGATACATATAAGAAGGACGTAGATACTTTAGTACCACATGTTGAACGTATGGACTGGGAATCATTACGTACTGATCTAAAAGAATATGGTATTCGCAACTCTACTCTAATGGCTCTTATGCCTGCAGAAACATCTGCACAGATTAGTAATTCGACCAATGGTATTGAACCACCTCGTGCATTAATTTCGTACAAAGGTTCAAAGGATGGCGTAATGGCTCAGGTTGTTCCTGGCTATTATCATCTTAAGAATAAGTATGACTTACTGTGGGATCAAAAAACTCCTGAAGGTTATTTAAAAGTATGTGCTGTATTACAAAAGTATATCGATCAAGGTATCTCTGTTAATACGTCATACAATCCTGAGCACTTTGATGAAGGTAAAGTACCTATGTCTCAGTTGATCAAAGATATTGTTACCTTCTATAAGTTTGGTGGTAAACAATTATACTATAACAATACACATGACGGTGCTGGCGAAATGAGCACTGGAGACGACGTAGCCCTACAACAAGTAGACTACGATGACGATGACTGCGATAGCTGCACAATATAGAAGGATAATTGAAATGTCAGTATTTGAAAAACAAACTAAATCCCATATGAATTCTCTCATGTTCTTTGATGGGGGAGTAGATATCGCACGTTATGATCAGGTACAGAATCCTGCTCTAGAGAAGATCACAGAAAAGATGTTAGGTTTCTATTGGAGACCAGAAGAAGTAGATGTATCCAAAGATCGTTCAGACTTTGCGAACCTTACTAACTTCGAAAAACATATCTTTACTTCTAATCTTAAACGTCAAATCCTATTAGACTCTGTTCAAGGGCGTGGACCAACAGAGACGTTTATGTCTGCTGCTTCCGTTCCTGAAATCGAGCCAATGGTTATGGCCTGGGCCTTCTTTGAAACTATCCACTCACGTTCATATACGCACATCATTCGTAATGTGTATGCTAATCCATCAAAAGTATTTGATGAGATGCTTGATATCGAAGAGATCGTAGATTGTGCAAAAGACATTTCAGGTTACTATGACAGCTTTATTGAATATCAGAAATGGTATGATCTACTAGGTGAAGGTAAGCATAAAGTAAATGGCAAGACTGTTGTCATTACAAAATACGAACTAAAGAAGCGTTTATGGATTGCATTGAATTCTATTAACATCCTTGAAGGTGTTCGTTTTTATGTGTCATTTGCTTGTTCATGGGCATTCGCTGAACTTAAGAAGATGGAAGGCAATGCCAAGATCATTAAGTTTATTGCTCGAGATGAGAATACTCACCTAGCAGCTTCTCAAACAATTATTAAAGCTCTTCCTAAAGAAGATCCTGACTTCCTAAAGATTCGTGAAGAATGTGCAGAAGAAGTTAGTGGCATGTTTGTTGCTGCCGTTGATCAAGAAAAGCAATGGGCTGACTACTTGTTCAAAGATGGTTCTATGATTGGTTTGAACTCTAAGTTACTATCAGACTATATTGAATGGATTGCAAATAAGCGTATGAAAACTCTTGGTGTTACAACTAAGTATAGCACACCTCAGGCTAATCCGCTCCCTTGGACTGAAAAGTGGATCGGTGGTGGAAACGTACAAGTTGCACCACAAGAAACTGAAATCAGTTCATATGTTATCGGTGGAGTTAAACAAGATATGGATGAAAATACCTTTGACGGAATGTCTTTATGATCGTAATTTACAGTAAAGAAAACTGTCCATTCTGTGTACGGGCAATCAAGCTTGCAGAAGACTCTGGCTTGAAGCACACTGTAATGAAGATTGGTGTTGATATACCAACTAGTGAGTTTCATGATACGTTTCCTAATGCTCGTACTGTTCCTCAGATTCAAAATGTTAACAGTGGTGGGAACGAATATATAGGTGGGTATACCGAGTTTAATAGCTGGGTATTATCTAATGCATTAGGAGGAATGACACTATGACACTATGTTACCACTGCGGGGTGGAATATAAAGTAAAGTTTGATGATGAAGACGCAGAGGTACAATTTTGCCCATGCTGTGGAATCGACGTAGATGATAAAAACCCAAGTCAGCTTGAATTGAACTTTGGAGATGACGAATAAATAGACCAAAGGTTAATAGGTTTATTTATGAAAAGTTGGAAGTATCAGGGGAAACCCTTTACAACAGATATGGTTGGTGACTATGAGGGATTTGTCTACATTGTCACTGACCTATCAAATGGAATGAAGTACATTGGTAAGAAGAACTTTCATTCAAGAGTTAAGCTTAAACCTTTAAAGGGTCAAAAGCGCAAACGCACTAAAATATCAGAATCAGATTGGCAATCATATCATGGAAGTTCCGAAGAAGTTAAGATGCTTCTAGAAGAACACGGCTATGAAAGATTCGACCGAGATATCCTACATCTTTGTATGGGTAAAGGTGAAATGTCTTACCTTGAGATGAAAGAGCAAATAGTACGTGATGTACTACTAAAGCCTGACGAATATTACAATGCATTTGTTGGTGGCAAAATACATCGAAATCATGTAAAAAACTTGTGTACATCCCCTAAAAAATAGTGTATAATAGTACTATGAATAAAGATAATATCATACAATTTCCGTACGGTGAGATTAGGAATCCTATCATAGATCCTAATCCTAACGATAAAATGGATATTGCTGGAGAGTGCATTCAACAGATATTGATGACACTGTCTGAGTATGGCTATAGTGCCAAAGATGATAAAACCTTTTATAAAGATATGGGTTGCTTATTGAATATGATATATGCAATGCTAGCAAGAGATGAACATCCAAATTACCCGTTTGTGGAGATCCTGGATGTTATACACGAAATGATAATGGAAACTAAAAATGATAGTAATTGATTTTAATGGAATTGCAATGGGTAATATCATTGTTAACTCAAACTATGGCGAACTAAATGAAGATACTATTCGTCACATGATTCTGAATTCTATTCGGATGCATGTTAAGAAGCACAAAGCTGAATACGGCCAAGTTGTTATTGCATGCGATGGCGGTTCATGGAGGCGTGATGCATTTCCACAATATAAATGGTCCCGTCGTAATACTCGTAAAGATTCAAAACTAGATTTTGATATGATCTTTACTACTCTTAACAAAGTACGTGAAGAGATCGCTGCAAATATGCCATACAAAGTAGTGTATATTCGTAATGTAGAGGCTGATGATATTATAGGTACTCTTGTTGAGCAGACCCAAGAGTTCGGTCAGATGGAAGATGTAATGATCATCTCTGCTGATAAGGACTTTATTCAACTCCAAAAGTATGGCAATGTAAAGCAGTATTCGCCTATGACTAAGAAGTTCATTAAGGATGATAATCCACGCAACTATTTGTTTGAGCACATTCTTAAAGGTGATAGCTCTGACGGTATCCCTAATGTTCTTAGTGGTGATGATACTTTTGTTGAAGGTATTCGTCAGTCACCTATGACTAAGAAGAAGATACAATCGTATTTAGATAATGCCGAAGAACTAGAAAGGTTCATGGGCCAAGAAATATATCGTAACTATAAACGTAATCAATTATTAGTTGACTTGGAATACATTCCAGAAGCTATTAAAAAAGATATTATATATACATATGAATCTGCTAAAGTACAACCTAGGATGAAGATCCTTAGTTACTTTATAAAGAATCGTTGTAAACTATTAATTGAATGCATTGAGGATTTTTAATGATAAATGAAAATATTCACCGGTTGAGTCTAAAAGAAGTTTTAGATAAAGTAGCTGCAGCCGTAGGACGTGAAGAAAAAGCTAAAGTATTAAAGCACTATGATACAAAACATCTGCGCTACTTTTTGAAAGGCGCATTCGATGACAGTATCGAGTGGCTTGTACCTAAGGGTGTTCCTCCATATAAGCCCAATACTTCACGAGAGTGTGAGCCTACACGAAATCATGTTACATCACGTTTTAAGTACTTTGTTAAAGGTGGTCCACCTGTTAAGGAAACTAAACGTGAAGTCATGTTCATTCGCATGCTAGAAGCAGTTGATCCAGAGGATGCAAAGCTTCTCTGTTTGTGTAAGGATAAAGAGCTTAATGGTAAGTTTAAAGGACTCACAAAAAAGTTAGTAGCAGAGGCATTTCCCAAGCTAATCAAGGACTAAAAACATATAAATACTTGTATGAAAAATAAAAAGGTTTTCATGGATTAATCTTCAAGGACCTCTCATTCGTGGGATGGTCCTTTTTTTATTTTGTACCTGGAAAAAGGAGGCATAGCATCTTAGCCCGTCGTAAACAATCAACGAATAGGAAAGATCCCATGTTATATGGTCCACCGATAGAACGACTAAAGAAAGATTCAAATGAACTTAAGCACTATATTAAGCGCTTAGAGAAAGAAGGAAATAACATCCTAGCATTTAAGCTTCAAAAGAAGCACGCATATCTCTCATCAAGAATTGATGATATGCACGAAGTAACTTCTCAAAATTAACTGTGTACATTGTCCTCGTTTTGTGGTATAATGGTAATATATAATAAAACGAGGACTTTACATGGAACGTTATATTAAGCTGTATAACAACGTGATCGAACCTAATGTGTGCGATGCGATGATAGAGCTTTTCGATAAGCAAGATTCTGTAGAACGTAAAAATCCTATTATGGATTTTACTGAAATTAACCTCATGCAGAATAAAGAAGTATGGGGTCAACACACCGATTATCTGTCATATACATTTAGACAGGTATTAGAACAATATCGCACAGAGTGCAAAATAACTTCTTGGCCGTCAAAGTACGCGTTCGAAGAGTTCAGAATGAAAAGGTATGAACCAAATGTTGGAAAATTCGATAAACATGTTGATGTGGGTGATTATAGCACTGCTCGCCGTTTCCTCGCTTTCTTTGCTTACCTCAATAATGGTGTTTCTGGCGAAACGTCTTTTGACGATTTGGGGATTGTTGTTCCTCGTAGTGCTGGCAGCGTTTTGGTATTCCCACCAATGTGGACTTACCCTCACACCGGTAGAGTACCTGAAATGGATCCAAAGTATATTATAGGTTCGTATTTACATTATGTCTAAGCAAACAATAAAAGAAAAGATTCGTCAGCGTAGATCTCAAATGTTAGTGCATTCATGCCTATACTATGAGATGGATGAATCTATTGTTGATGACGGCACATGGCAGAAATGGGCTGATGAGTTAGTCGTATTACAGGAAGAAAATCCAAAGGCGTGTAAGCTAAATTTCTATGACAAATGGTTTAAAGACTGGACCGGAGCATCAGGTGCATTCCTACCATTGAGAGATCCTAAGGTATATGGTAAAGCTAAATACATTCTAAAAATAAGTCAAGCTGTAACATAATTATCACAAATAAAAATATTTACACAATCTTACAAAATAGTTGTGTACAAATAGTTGTGTTTGTAGTATAATAGTATCACAAATTGAGGAGATTACATTATGCAATATACTTATGACAGCAACATCGTTTCAGACCTTCACAAAGAAGCCTTTGGCTTTCGTCCTGATCAAGGTTTCATGGAAGCCTGGAAGGACATGCGTCCTTATGAAAAGCAGGAAGAGTGGGATTCTCTTATCGCAGCAATGGAAGATTCTTTTGCTCGTGAAAAAAAGATGGAAGAGGAAGCTCTTGTCGCTTTTAAAGGTCAGATTAAAGCTGTCATGACTATATGTAATTGTAATTGGAAATCTGCTGTTAGCTATCTACAAGATGCAGATGGTGAGAAAGACACAGAGCATTTCCTCTGGAAGCAAGGCATCGGGATAACAATGATGCAAAAAATAACCAAAAAACTAAAGGTATAAACCATGGTAAGTAATAAAGATCCTAAAAAACTAGCAGCAGAAAAAGCTGAACTTGACCGTCTAACTAAAGAGTATTTAGATAAAGGCGGTGTCGTTACTAAATACAAGTATCGTGAAGTGTCAGATGCAAGTTATACACCTCAACAGTTTAATAACTCTGGGCCTACAAGTAAAGGATTAATTGATAAATGAATTTGTTTGTGTTAGATGAAAACCCTGTCAAAGCCGCACAGTTACAATGTGATAAACACGTAGTTAAAATGGTTCTAGAGTCAGGACAGATGTTGTCTACTGCACATCGTATCCTAGATGGTACAATGTCTAAACGTCCATCTAAGTCTGGCAAGACTATGGCAAAATATTACGAACTACAAGATCCTGATATGGAAAGTGTATTGTATCGTGTTGCTCATGCCGGTCACCCATGTACTATATGGACTATGGAATCTGTTGCTAACTACGCGTGGCACTATGATCACTTCTATGCTCTTTGCATGGAGTATCAATATCGGTATGGCAAGAAGCATCTAACGCAAATTAAATTAGAAGAATTGTTGTCAGTCCCTCCTAGGAATATCCCTATGGGCGGATTGACTCCTTTCAAATTGGCAATGACACATGAGCCACAATGTATGTTCGAAGATGCTGTTAAATCATATCGTGCATATTATCGTACTAAGGCTGATCGTTTTAAAATGGTATGGTCTAAGCGTGACGTGCCAGAATGGTTCGCTCATGTCTAGTATAGATAATGTCAATAGGGTAAACCCTATTACGCCTGTTGTTTATAATAAGGACAAACCTCGTGAGGAACCTAAAGATAGACAAGAACGTTATCACGAATATATTGCACGGCGGTATCGTGAAGAAGCCGAACGTGATCGCCAACTTGAGGAAGCTAAAAATGCCGACATATACGCTAAAAGATATCAAGAATAATCAGACATGGGATATTGTCTGTTCTTGGAAAGATTTACAAGTTAAGCTAGATGAAATGCCTGACTTGATCCATGTCATTACTGCTCCTAAAATTATAGGTGAACGTGGTACTAACATCAAAGTTGATGATGGTTTTCGTGAAGTAATGTCACGAGTAAAAGATAGCGCTGGCGTAAAACACATGAATCATACTGTTAAGGATTACTAATGTCTGCAATGAAAACTAATACTAGCATTCGGAAACTAAAGCTAGATGATATGGTTGCAATTGAACCATTGACTAATAATCAAAAAGAAGTATTTCAGGCGTACGGCCGTGGGGACTCCCTGGTATTATCCGGTTCTGCTGGTACAGGTAAGACATTTATGGCACTATCACTTGCACTCGAAGATGTTCTTGATAAAGAAACACCTTACGATAAAGTGATTGTTATTCGTTCTATTGTACCTACTCGTGAGATTGGTTTTTTACCTGGTACCGAAGAAGAGAAAAAAGAAGCTTACACTGGACCATATCAGTCTATATGTGCTGAGCTATTTGAACAAGGCGATGCATGGAATAAGCTACAGGCTGCTGGTACTGTAGACTTTCAATCAACATCGTTTATTCGTGGCATAACATTTAATAACGCTATTGTTGTTGTTGATGAAATGCAGAACTTAAACTTTCACGAGCTTGACTCTGTGATTACTCGTGTAGGACGCAATTGTAAGTTCGTCATGTGTGGTGATTACTACCAGTCTGACTTTGATAAGGCTAGAGAAAAGAATGGTATTGTCCAGTTCCTTTCTATTATTGAACAGCTCAAAAGGTTTACAGTAGTCGAATTTGGCTGGGAAGATATCGTACGTTCGGATTTCGTCCGTGATTATATCATGACCAAAGAGATGATGAAACTTAATGTAGGATGATGAAAGAATTTACCATGGAACGAAGGATATTTAAACATGAAAAGGCTGATCTTGGCTATGAAGACCTTAACGCTGAAACTACTTCCTCTGGGAGAAAATATGCTGCTCCTAACGGGCATCGTTATCCTTCTGTTACTACAGTACTTTCTATACTGAGCGAAGAGTTTATTCAACGCTGGCGGGCCCGGGTGGGTGAGGAGGAAGCTAATAAGATTTCTCATCGTGCATCTACACGTGGTACCGCTGTGCACGAATGCATTGAAAAGTATTTGGATAATGATGAGAACTATACCGAAGGGTATATGCCACACATCATCGATAACTTTAATGCTGTTAAACCAGTACTAGATAAACGTATTGGTACTATATACCTGCAAGAAGCTGCTTTGTATTCAGAGCATCTTGGACTTGCAGGTCGTGTCGATTGCGTTGGTGAGTTCGATGGTGTGCTATCAATCATTGACTTTAAGACGTCTAAGAAACTTAAAAAGAAGGATTGGATTACTAATTACTTTATTCAAGAATCTGCATATGCAATTATGTGGGAAGAACGTACAGGTACTCCAATTGTTAACTTAGTTACTATTATCACAGTGGATAATGAAGAGCCTCAAGTCTTTGTTGAGCATCGTGATAACTGGGTACCAAAACTATTGGAGACAATAAATGAATACAAGAGGCGAAAAATCTTTAGCAACTAGAGCCAAGCAAAACATTGGTATTTGTTGTGAGACTCTATGTGATCGTGAACCTGTTGAACAATATATCAAAGAGTTAGAAGCTCAAGTTGCTTTCTATGAAGCAAAAGAGCAAGAGCGTTATAATAACCGGATAAAAGAAAGAGCTAATGCAATATACGAAAAAGGATAGCCAAAATAACGGCAATCGAGATCTCATGGAACTTTTAGGTGGTAAAAAGGAACAAAGGGTATTTTACCCAGACCGCCCTCTTGCAAGGGCACACGAATTTTATTTGACTGGCACTATTGAAAGTGCTGAAAACTATACTGAATGGTTTGACATTATACGTCATGCAGGTAAGAATGATGCCATTCAGATCTATATTAACTCGTATGGTGGTGACTTGTTTACTGCTATACAATTCTTACGAGTATTAGGAGATACAGAAGCTACTGTTATTATCTCTGTTGAAGGTGCTTGTATGTCAGCGGCTAGTATGATATTCTTATACGGAGACGCATTTGAAATATCTTCTCACTCTATGTTTATGTTCCACAATTATTCGGGTGGTACATTTGGCAAAGGTGGCGAGATGCTAGATCAATTACAACACGAGCGAGTATGGTCAGAAAAGCTTCTTCGAGAGATCTATTCAGATTTCTTAACTGAACAAGAGATTGTGTCTATGCTTAATAATAAAGACCTATGGATGGATGGTGATGAGGTTATCAAACGTCTTCAAAAGAGATCCAAGAAGGTTAACAAAACTTCGAAAGATAAGAAGGATAAAAAGAAATAGGAGTACAATATGGCTGACATATTTGATTTCGGGTTTACCGCAGTTGATGAATCCGAATTAGAATCTGTAACTAAAGCTCAGGCTGATGCTGCAGACTTAAACCACACGGCAGAAGAGACGCAAGATAAACTTAATAAGTTATATAATGCAATCATTCCGCTATTGTCTAATCTCAAGAAGAACCCTGAGAAAGACTACATCTACTGGCCTAACCGGACCAGTAAAGTTGATGAATTTGAAAATATGATAACAAAGATCGTAAAGGATTAATACATGCTAACTGTAGAAAATTTTAAAGAACTATTTCCTCGGTGCGAAGATCCAGATGGCTGGGTTGATGCAATGAATGAAGTATTCCCTAAATACAATATCGATACACCACGACGCATTGCATCATTTGTTGCACAATGTGGTCATGAGTCTGGTGGATGGCGAACATTCTCAGAAAACCTAAACTATTCCGCAAAGGCACTTGATGCCATCTTTGGAAAATACTTTAAACGTGCAGGACGTGATGCTCAAGAGTATCATCGCCAACCAGAGAAGATTGCAAACGTTGTCTATGCAAATCGTATGGATAATGGTGACACTGATAGTGGTGACGGTTATCGGTATCGTGGTCGCGGCCCGATCCAATTGACAGGTAAAGCTAATTACCTGGCATTTTCTAAATGGGTCGATCTTGCGTGTGTGAGTAATCCAGACTGGGTATCAGAAGATAAAGAGATTGCTCTTATGTCTGCCATTTGGTATTGGACTGAGAATAACTTAAATCGCTATGCCGACTCAGGTGATATCAAGACGATGACTAAACGCATTAATGGTGGTTATATTGGTCTTGAAGATCGCATTCATCACTGGCAAGAAGCATTGCATATGATGGGTGCAGATAACCCTGATAATACCGGTACTAATGATGATCAAGAAGCTTCCGACGAAGATTACTCAACACTGCGCCGTGGAATGCGAGGTGAAGGTGTTAAAGCAATGCAAGTGGGTTTAGGCCTTATTGGTTGTGATGGTATCTTCGGACGTGGCACTGAGAAAGCGTTAAAACGTTGGCAAGCTGATAACAATCTGGAAGCAGATGGTATCGCAGGACCAAACACACTTAATAAATTGCTAGGTTAAAAACATTAATGCCGGGAGTGCTTTCGTACCCCCGGCATTTTAGTATTCACTTAGTACTTCTTTTCAGCCTTTGGAGCTGAAGCACTCTTTCCTTTGTATGCTTGTGCACCAAAGAAAGCAGCAACTATACCAACAACTGCGATACAATATGTAGGCGCAATAGTTGTTAGATTGTCAGCAGCAATTTCTTGACCAGTAACATTACAAAGAATAATCATAACAGGATATAACAATAAACCTGCTAATGCAAACCAGGTCATATTTCGTTGTGCATCTTCTTTCTTATCTTCATTTTCTAATCTAACTAATTTTTGATCCATTTCAAATTCCTCATCTGAGACTATACCGTCTCCATCTAAATCATATTTTTCGAATTTACTTTCGTTTTGTAACTTTTTATTTGCCATCGGCATCTTCCTTTTTTGTAAACACGTACGATATTAATTTACGTTTATATTCTGGGTTAAGTACTCCTTCTTCATACATTAGAACTGGACTTCGATATTCAGGGTTTCTGATCTTATACCTTGATTCTTTATGCCTAAATATTTCAGGTTTACTGTCTTTTGTCATTTTGTAGTTGCACGAAAGATCCCATCCCATACTTCAGGAAGATCTTGCGTTTTCATATACTCACAACGTTCAATCCAAAAATCATAATAGTCTGCCATTTTACCATCAAAGCTTCTGCGTATAAGCTTAGCTTGTTGTATGGCTCCGTCAAAATCTTTCATATTATATAAATTGTGCATTTGATCATGATGCTTTCTACTTGCATTCCATGAAGGTTTAGCATCATCAAGAACAGTATAAATGTCTAGGCCTACGGTTTTACCTTTAACTGCAAGACAATCAAGCTTCAGATAGAAAAAATCTTTCTTGGTCTGAGCGTGTGTATGGGGTCCTACAATTAAGACGACCCCATACCCTTTGCAAGCGCTTTCTAATCTAGCGGCTGTACTGACACTGTCTCCGAGCAAGTCATATGAGTGACGTGCGGTTGAGCCCATCTCCCCAATATAACCAAGGCCACTATTAATGCCAGCCCCCATACCCACTTCCGGTTTACCTTGTTCCATAAGTTTTTCATTAAATTTCTCCACTGCTTTCAGCATGTTGAGTCCAGTCTGAACTGCTGTTCTTGGATGATTGGCATCATCGACTGGAGCGTTGTGTATGTGCATTGATGCATCACCAATATATTTAATAATCATTCCATTTGCATCTAGCACGGGTTTTGATATTGCATCCATATAACCATTCATCACATTAGTTAATCCTTTAACATCATCACCAAATGATTCACCCAATGGGGTGAAACCTCTAAGGTCTGTAAATACTATTGAGACCTCTTTCTTCTGACCTTGTTTAATTAACTCAGGATTCTTTTGTAACATCTCTACAACTTCAGGAGAAGCGTAACCACCGAACTGTTTCTTGATTGCTTGTTTCTCAAGGAACTCACGAACGAACTTAATGCCATATACTTGTAATGCTATGATTATAAAGGTTACCAAAAGAGCGCTGGCGTCTAGCAGAATCTTTTGAGTCGAGTATACATACACTGAATATGGCACCAGCGCTAATGAGAGCGCTGTGGTGGTTATTAAGCCTAATACCATCCATCTACTAAGCAGAATGATCAATAAACCGCCGCAAAAGAGCGCAAAAAGCTCGATTTGAGCGGCCCAGTCAGGTCTTTTGATGTTAGTTCCTGCGAACATTGTACCTAAAACTGTTGCCTGGACTGAACCAGAAAAGACTGAACCTGTGGCTGTAGGAACTGGGTTAGCAATGCCCGCTGCAGTCACATCTACCACAACAACGGCACCTTTTAGATCATCAGGTATATTTGATACGCTAAAGCTTTTACTCTTCTGGCTCCAGTCAATCCATACACGTCCTTCATTATCAGTTGGTATAATACCGAACTGAGGGATACGCATTTTCTCTACACCGTTAGGTTGTAACTTGATTTGAAAGCTTGGATCACCGGCAATCACGCGTAATGTTTCTAATGCAAGAGAAGGATATAATACTCCATCTACAATTGCAACTGTTGGCATACGTCGAACGACACCATCGATTTCAGGTTCAGTGCTTACGATACCTGCACCTACAGAGCTATTTTCTAATATTGGTATGTTTGCAATTATGCCACCGTACGGTAATATCGCACCAAGATGTTCTGGATTAATAATAGCAGCACCAGGGTTTATTGGTTCATTCTTTGTTTTATCAGATGGCCTGGATGCTAGCACTACGGGATAATACATTAACACTTCGGATAAGGCAGTGTCTCCACCAAAGCGATCTTCTTCTGGCATCATTATATTCCATACAACAAGTCCTGCTCCATGGTCATATAGGTCTGTAATAATATCGCCGTAGATATTACGAGGGAATGGAAACTGGCCGTATTTGTCTAATGCTGCTTCATCGATCTCTGCAACATAAATGTTATTCTCCACAGGTTCCTGGTTAATAATTAACTGATCAAAGTAATTTAGTTTAACGCTTTGAATAAAATTAGATGGTACTGCAAACATGTAAGTCAATGCCACAAGCGTCACTAAAGCCCACCATGGACTCAGCAATCTTTTCATATCGGATCTCCTAGTAAGCTAGATCTAAAATTACTACCTTCAGCAATAACACACCAAAGATTATTTTCTGGGTTTGACATTATAATAGAGTATTCCCAGTCCTCGGGATTAACAAATATTCGTATAGTACCAGGAAGTTCTTTATCACGTAAGATTCTTATTGTGCTATCAGCTTCAACAAAAGGAATTCTTCCAAATCCTTTTAATATTTTTTCCGTAGTTTCTTTTGGACCACATACTCCAATCATAGGCATAGGAAATATATTAGCTACAGCTAAACCCGGCAATAGACATATGATTACAATTAATATTTTTTTCATGGCATTCTCAATATTGTGTTAGATTTACTGCGCAACCATTCGAATTTGTACAATAGCTTGTGATGCTTGCCGAGTTTAATCCTGTATCTTGATAGCTTGATCCAAGCTGATGTATAGTTGCTGTAACCGGACCGCCGGCATTGGTTACGTCTATTGAAGCACTATTATTCATTGACCTTTGCCATAGTGTTACAGTGTTATCATCACCAGTTACTTCAATCTCAGAGAAAGCTTCTCCATAACTGTCGCTATCAACCTTTACATAATTGTCATCACCTGTAATTAGAATGTTGGTTTCTTTAGTGCCGCCCCAATCTTGGTTGCTATAACTGTGACTTCCACTACTGTGGTTTGAAAAGAAGTTTTGTACTTTGTTGCGATCACCTATAATTCCAATGTTTGATTCATTGATATTGGTGTTACCTGTTCCAGTAGCGTGTGCTATAACAACTTTATTGTCATCGCCAAGTGTACCACTATTCACTACAGCATTGTCACTAGCGAATCCGTCTGCCCGACCGTGTGCGTTGCCGTTTACATCTTTACAATTTGAATCACTGCCGTTTGTACAATACTGGAAGTAGTTGTCCTCACCATCTTGTATAACATTCAGAGTAAAATCATCACCAACTTGATTAACATAAATATCATTAGCCCAACAATTACTGCTGGTTAATATTGATATCATTGTTAGTGCTTTCGCCCAACCTATATCCATAATACTCCCAGTCCCCTTGTGTAATATCAAGGTTATAACCATGTCCTTGATTTAATTTAAGCGATATAAAGTTTTTACCTTCTGCGTCAAGTCTTTCCCAATGCCAATTTTGACCTACATTCTTTAGCGTGATCCCAGTGTCTGGATCATACCCGTATATATTTCCTTCTTGCCTTAAAAGTATACTATTTTGCATTGCAAGTTCATCTTGAAATAATCTCATTAATGCTTCATTTAATTGGTCAAGCATATCATATAATAAGTTTTGTAATAGCTGACCT
>Ga0115008_10000329_pt1 | contig 34313 bp, 28 predicted proteins | sample FraStrMetagenome_FD_87164 | JGI IMG/M metagenome (GOLD analysis project Ga0115008, IMG submission 87164) | Marine eukaryotic phytoplankton communities from Arctic Ocean - Fram Strait ARC3M Metagenome | ecosystem: Environmental > Aquatic > Marine > Oceanic | place: Fram Strait | collected... | reverse complement strand
GTTTTTATCAGTAGATGAAGTTTTTATCAGTAGATGAAGTTGCATCGGTTGTATCTGCTCTCAGAGTTGATCGCCGCCCAAAAATCACCGTAACTGATGAAGAGGACAAGTCAAAACTATGAAGTAATCTGTCCCTGGTACAAGAGTAGATGTTAACAAAATAAGTATACCGTTGAAAAATCACCGATATTTATTTGATTTTGCGCATAGCTAGACCGTTTATTGGATTCTTAGGCGTTCTTTGTCACCATGTCAACGACATCTTGCCACAGTTGATCATTCATCGTTTCATTATAATGGCGTCCGTCATTCTCACGTAAATGGCGTACTTCTGTCAAAGTCGCTTGGTACATTGGTAGAAACAAAGCAGATGTATTTGCGACGAGGTCCCATTGAAGTTGGTTAAGCATGCTTGCACGTGATGAACTCATGTACTTAGCGCGGTTGAGACATTTCTTCCTGTTTTTGTAACGAACCGTGTGTACGTGCATCGCTGTCATTCCCTTCCAAGCAATCTTGGCCATCGGATATCGTTCATGAACGGTGTTTAGCAGTTGTTGCAACGTCTTTCCATGTGAGGCAAATTGTGGGTCGTAATGATTTCCCAGTACATCCCATACACCACTGCCTAAGAAAATAATGGTATCCCGTGTGAACGGGCGCGCTGCCCACAGACGATTTAAAGAGCGCAAAAAGTAAGATACCACAGTCGAAGGAAGCAGAGGAGCATGAACGAGTGCATAACGTGTATTTGCATGCCGAGGGCTACGGTCGTCGCGAAGCAATAATTGGCGCATCAGCGAGTCCCCAACACCAACAATCTCAACGTGGGAAGACAATGAGAGGGAGGAGGTCGTTGGCGGTTGTATAGGAGGTTCCTTTAACATCCCCGTAATGTTTCGCCAAAATTCTTGGTTGATTGCCCTCCCATCAGTCCATTCTTTCTTGGACGGGGGTGAAAGTTTGCCATCCCCACATGTATACTGCAGCCAAATCCGGACAGGTGATGTTGTTACATTTTGGATTTGGTATCTACCATTTCCAAGATCCAAAACCGACATACCTTTCGTATCGTGGCCACTATCCACATAGTACTCATCCCCATTCTGTACTTTTGGTCTGAGAACGGAGTGTTTGGATTCGAACGTAAGACTTTGGAACGTTGTCCCATTCAACATTTGGATGGATGTAGTTGGAGGACAGTACGGATCGCCGCCTTCTGGATTCATATCACCTTCGATTGGAATTTGTTTGGAACCATTCCCTATAGAAATGGTTTGTGCTCCATTCGTAGATGGAGTAATCATAGTAGCAGTCGCAGTCGTAGTCGTAGTAGTGATATCTTGTGCAGCTATCATTTTGGAAGACTCACTACTATCCTGTTCTTTCCACGTTTCTGTAGCCTCATTCGAATTCACTTTTAACTTTATATTCTTAAACAGCCACCATTTCCCCTGCAGATTTTCGTCATCACCATTTCCATTCATCCTCATCACTGACTTGAGGGCAATGAATTGAGAAACGAACATGGCCAAAGCAAGAAGAATGGCTGCTTTCATGATGAAGCTCGTAGCAACTCTCATAGCTTGGATGGATGGATGGATGGATGGATGGATGGATGGATGGATGGATAGTGGTAGTGGTAGGGGTGAAATATGTAATATTGGTTGGATGTGGAGAGTGTGTTTGGTGTTTGGGTCTGTTGGTATTTTGGATACTCAATATATATATATATACGGTATATATATATATTTAGATATATATATATTAATACCGGGTATATGTATTATACCGGTCAAGGTTCCACTGTCAACTGCAACTGCAACATATATTCCATCCAGTCCAAATAAATTGGCAGCACGCAGCATTTATCGCAGCATCACCGACGCAGACGCAGCGCAAATTGCAAAGCGCCACCACTTTCCCTCTTTTTCTTTGCGAGAGAGTTCTCGTACAAATGTACACACAACACTCTAGCACACGCACTTCGCAATTTTGATTTTTGATATAGTAAACATATACATTAAATCCATCAACCGTCACTAACATTTCAAACAAGCTAATTAATTAATATTAACAACCAATACCTATCGATATGAGTACAAGCGTGACAGTTATCGGCATTGGAGCCATGGGAGGAGGCATGGCACGTGCCTTACTTCGTTCTACTGACATTTTCTCAGTGACGGGATATGACTTAAACCAATCCCTCGTTCAAGAATTTCATGTCGAAGCACAGGCAGTCGGTAAATCAAAATCTTATGAAAGTTTAAAGGATGCCGTCGAAGGATCGAATGTAATTTTGATTGTGCTGGTCAATGAAAAACAGTGTCGATCTGTCTGTAACGAATTGTTAAACAGTTCCATTATGACGTCATCGCAGTGTCTCGTACTTTGTTCGACGGTGAGTCCCGCGTTTGCTCGTGGGATTCAAATAGAATTTGCTGCTGTGGGAATTGACGTGTTGGATTGTCCCATTAGTGGAGGTCCTGTTCGAGCGAGGGAGGGGACAATTACTCTCATGTGCAGTGGACTATCGAAATTGGATCATGAACATAATAAAGCTCATTGTGAAACAACTTTAAATGCGTTGGGAAAAACATACAACTGCGGAGATGAAGTAGGTCTTGGACAAACTGTTAAGATGGTGCATCAATTGTTGGCAGGAGTTCATATTTGTGCTGCTGCTGAGGCACTCTCGTTAGCAGCAAAGGCTGGAGTGGATGTTCAGTTGATGTATGATGTTGTAACGAGTGCAGCAGGAAATAGCTGGATGTTTGCCGATCGTGGAAAAAGGATGATCGAAGGAGGTGACGAAGTGAAGAGTGCCTTAAGTATATTTGTGAAGGATTTGGATATTGTGTATGGTGCGGCGAAAGAATTGAAAAGTCCGATCCCACTTGCAGGTGCTGCATTGCAACAGTTTATATCAGCTGTTGGTCTTGGACTTGGTCAGAAGGATGATAGTCAGCTAACGAAAGTTTATGAACAGGTTACAGGAGTTCCTGTAGCCGCGTCGTCTCGTTCTGTCACGAAAGGAAGTTTACCGAGTGGGAAAAGGTTGGGTGATGAAGTTGGTGATTATTGGGAAGTTGCTCCGGGAGTCTTTGAAGAGATTGTAGAGGTTGCACAGGAACCTCGACATTTTGTGGTGATTGAAAACGAATATGCTCGCGTTTTGAAGGTTAAGTTTGCTCCAAACTATACTACTGAAGCTCACCGTCATGCTGAAGATAGTCTATATTATTTCTTGGTCGAAGATGGTCTTAGCGTAATAAACCATGTGAAAGGGAACGATCCCTGCTGTGATTGCATGGAGTTTGGTGAAGTCAGATTTGGAAATCACAAAGAAGATAAACCATTAGTACACAAAATCACCAACCTTACGAAACAAGATATGTTTTGCATTGATGCTGAGGTTAAAACGAAACCTCCTGTTGTTTCCGCCCTGCCATTAGTTGCAAATTATCATCAACTTATCAAAACTCGTGATAAGTGCCGTGTGTATCACATTAAGATTTCACCTGGTGAGAAGACGAGCGTGAGCTATTGCTTCTTCTATCTCAATATCACTCTTCGAGGAGGCTGTATGAAATACAGTTATGGCGACCAGAAGAAGCAACCAAATTTTTCTTGGACACAAAATCATGTGATGGGAGACTGTCTCTGGAAAGAACCTGTTGTTGATTTAAATATTGAAAATGTTGGCGATACCGTTTATGAGGCGTACATATCTGAGTGGAGATGAATCGATTAATGCATAATACAAAAATTTGTTCGAACTATCTTTTCCAAAAATGGATCATACATTCGAACGTGTTTATCTGTTAGCAGATATCCCGTCTTAGGACGAACAGAATTGGACGCCATTCTAGAAAGCTAAAAGAAATCGAGAAGAAATCTTCCGACTCGTAGAGTTATCGATATCATTATCCTTAAAGTGGTACGATGAGTATCATTCCAATCATACAACGATATATACTTTCTAGTGTCACCTTTCCTATTTAATGTAACTATACGAGCGTGTACGTCGACAGATTAAACCAAACTTTTATCTCCTTTCTATAGAACTCATTCTTTTCTCATGTTTTATCCCACTCTTTAGACATATTTGCTATTTGCCACAACATCAACCCCAGTATCAAATCTAGTAATAATGAATAGTGCCGCATTCGCACACTTTTTCGTTCACACACAGTGAAATTTGAAATTTGAAATTTGAAATTTGACATATTCCGATCGTTTATATTATAACCTATAAATACACAAATACATCATTTATACTATACATAATCGGATTGTGCACTAAAAACGTAGTTTTATGAGCCTCTTGGAAAGAAACTTTATAGAGTGCGCAAAAGTGCGCAATTTTGGGCAAAATATGGTGGTTTCAAGGCACTATATCTCATGATAGAAGCAAGCTATTACTTATTTGACACTTTCCCAACAAAGACCAAAGATAAAACTTTTATATGACGAGTAGACCTTCTAGTTTTAAGATTGTTTGTCACTCCAACAAACATAACCTATTTGACCTAATTTTCTCGTAGAAAAATGCGTAGAACTAAATAATGGTTATTCCAAAATATCTCAACTTCTGTTCAATAATATTCATTAAAAATTTGTATATACATCCCAAACACTATGATAAGGAGTATGGGGTACTTGGGATGGTTAAAATTATGTTTCTGGAAGTGAAGATACAAAATTTGACTAAATTGCGTACGAATTGCGTGTCCGGATAGAAAAGGGTTAAGCAAAACTTCGCATTCTTGGCACTTCTTATTTTCTTGTCACCTGCCTACCCTCCAAGTGTAACCAAGGCGCAAATCTTTTACAACATCAACTTTGTACTAAAACATCATATTCCTCTTTACAGATACTTCGATGTATTAATACATCTAATATTCCTATTTCTATTATTACTATATGCAACAACAATAAAGAAACGAATCAACATTGACATCCAATAAAAATGACATTATCCTCAGCAACGATTCCTCTTCTTTTACATGTACTCCTAAATTGTAACTATGTCTGTTCGTTCGTAACACAATCACCAAACCCATCCTCTACCCACGACGTACTTCATCCTGTTACTTCTGCTGCTGCTTCTCCTTCCTCTAGTGGTGTTGGAACACGAAGAGGTGTCGAAACTTCATTATCTGCAGGACGCGGAGTATCACTAGGTTCCAAAGTACTACTCATTGGACCGGGATTTTTGCAATTAAACATTGCCAAGGCTGCGAAAAAGGCTGGATTAAAACCAATAGTCATCGCTCCTCAAAGGAAACTCGATTCGTTTGCGCAATATATAAATGATGATGAAATAATGTCGAATGCCCTGATTGGTTTACCGGATGAAAAGGATGATGGAGTGGAATCGGTGGTTTTTTGCAGTGAAGAGGCTGTGTTTGGAACTTCTTTAGTTGACACGATTATGTCTTGGGATGGATATGCGGGAGGAGAAATCAATCGTGCCATTGCATGCGTTCCAATGACAAGTTCTGTACAGAAGGATAAGAGTATGGGATGGATGCCCGTGTTTAATAATGATAACAAAGAAGAAAAAGTTTGGCTTGAGTTTTCGAAAAAATTTCAATCTCATCCAGTTGCTGGGGAAGGGTCTTTGATCCGGTTTGGAAGTTTGTGGGGTGGTAGTATGGATGGACCATCGGAATTGTTAGAATTGGGGTTAGATGAATGCATTTATAAAATGTCTTTGGAAAATTATCGGGATTTGAAAGAACGATCGTTTGATCGATTTCGACTGGGTGGTCAGGTGCTCCTCGGTGATGCAGCGAATCCGATATCGAAGGATCGTATTAAGTTAGAAGAAAATTGCTTAAATGGAGAAGAACTGGAAGCGTTTCGTATACAAGGTGGCTATCCAGAACAGGATCGTGTGAACAGACATACGCTAGCATCCGCAGTTGTATACTCTCTATTTAAGGATACGAGTGGTTCATTTACAATGGATGATGGTACCGACTTTGTGCCGCGTGAGTTTACCATTCTCAGCAAAAGTTTATCAAGTGTCCCCACTGATAGTGAGTGGAGCGATATGTTTGCGAATCCGGGCCCTGCTGCATACCCAGATCCCAGAGAGTTCGTTATGCCTGAAATAGTTAACCAAGAGGAATCCTGAATGCGTACGCTAATCCTAACCAATTTTTAAAAGAGTCTTTCGTACATAAATTATATCAAAATAGAGTTTGCACGACATACTACTCAAGCTAAAGTGAATATATTCTACTAAAACATATTTCGATGATACACTAGGCGCAAATGTTAAGTTAATCTTAGGTCAAGATGAACAAAGAAATGCAAATCTCCAAAGCCAAAAAATGTAAATATGTAAAAATGATCAGAAATTTAATGCAATGCTTGGAATGACGAAAAGTAATACAAAATAGATTGCCAAAACAATTTATTGCTTCCAGTTTTGATGATTTCTTGAAAATGCTCAGTTCTGATTTACACATGCCACTTTAATCTCGGACTCACTACAATTTTTTTTGTAAATTCGAAGGTCACCGATCATATCGGAATATTAAGTGCATCAGGAAAATCTTTATTTTTAAACAATTGATCAATATCAGTATTGAACTTTGTTGCGCAAGCTGCCGCTTGAAGACTCCGAAATGCTGACATAACCTCGCTTCAGCAATCGAGATTGTCAATTAGACTGTACCGGCGTCGACCGCGAAGACAGGATAAGATAAAGAAGCAATGTAGAGTTATCCATAAACAGCACCATTTAGCATTGGAAGTTGGATAAGTCAGACTTAAACTGATGTATCTGAGTCATTGTCCTTCTAACTTTTGATATTTACACGTGATGTCACGATCGTTGCCGAAAAGAAAACGTAGAAACTTTGACAACTTCTTACATTCCATTGAAACATTTTCCTCCGTCTCTCTTACTGTGTGCAATGAAAATATTTAATTTGTATCTGGAAGCAATTGTCACAAAACTGTCATATTTCTTCATATCTTTTCAACTTTTACCTTTTCATTTTGTACATTTAGAAAGTTCCCAAAATATGTTATACTATGAGGTGTCAACTTTCGCCTGTGTATCCTATGACAAAACTCTTATATTGCCATATTGCACAATGATAAGTAAATTAATCCACGCTATCTACTTACATGTAAGATACAATCGCCCAAATGAAATAACAGACACATGCTCGACACATTCATAAAATGATACATATATAGATATTGCAAAATTGGATGTCCTGTCAAAAAATTGAAAAATCAAACTCTTCAGAACAAAACAGTACGGTAAGAATTCATTGGAAGCAACAGGAAACAGAATAACAAATGGAATCCCACCAACCAGATTCATAATTTCATTCACACGCGTATCCTATCATACAAACATAAAAATTTCATATCTACTAATTTAACCAAAGACCAAAAAAAAAACTACAAACATGGGCCTCATCATCTCCGGTTGCAGTGCCGTATGCTGTGCCTGTCAAACATGTCAGAGTTGTGCTGCTTGCCTAGGAAAACCGTTCCAATCCAATGGTTACAACCGTCAAGACGATCATCCGATTACGGCATCCTCTGGAAGAAAACGAAGTGTGTTTTTATTCGTTTTGGCCTTGGTACTTGCCTTGTTATTTCAGTATGTCATTGCCCCGTCTGATTTTGGTGAGGATTATTGGTCATCTTCTTGTACCTTGGATTATGATGAGAATGATGCTGATGGAGATTGCAGCGGTATATGCAATGAAGATGAGGAAGGACGTTGTAGAGAAAATATTGGTGTTTATCGTGTTGGATTTGTATCTTTTATATTTTTTGGAATTTTTGCCATTTGGAGTTATTTTAGTGTAGATTTTAATCGATCGTATTGGGGTGCTAAGTTTGTTCTTTTCTTGTTGAGCTGTGTTGCAATTATTTTTGTGGATGACAATGCTCTATTCGATGATGTGTTTTTGAATATTGCTCGAATTGGGGCATCAATTTTCGTTATTATTCAACAGCTTATTCTTATCGATATGGCTTACAATTGGAACGAATACTGGGTGATCGCATCGAATGAGGCAGAGCGGGAGGAATTAGGCAGTGGTAAAAAGTATTTGATTGGAATCCTAGTTGCATCAGGCGTCATCTTTACCTTCGTCCTGATCTTTATTGGTCTTATGTTTCATTACTTTGGAAGTTGTGATGTCAACGAAGGATTTTTGAGCGTCACGTTGATCGGTGTTGTGGCTGTTACGTTCATTCAGTTATCTGGTGAAGAGGGAAGTTTGATGACTTCGGCTATTCTATCGCTCTATGCCACTTATCTTGTTGGTAATGCTATGACTAAGAATCCCGATGAAGACTGCAACCCTAGGTTAGGAAAAACGGATACGTTGGGAATTATGATTGGTATTGGAATTATTGTCGTAAGTTTGGCTTGGCTTGGTTACAGTGTTACTGCCGAAGAACGATTGGCTGGCTCAAGCGAAGAAAAAGGTGATAATCAAGCACAGGTCGATGAGGAAGGCAATAAGGAGTCTTCAAGAGTGGTAGGGCATGCTTTAGGTGATAATGATGACAGCAGTCCTGGGGACAAATCAAAGAATGACTATGGCTCTCGTGATAATGTTGTAGCCGACCAGGGCGAGACAGATCAAATTTATCAAGAATCAGGTGGTACTGGAAACACATCAAATGTCGACTACTCGGCTCATTGGAAAATGAACGTTATATTGATGCTTCTCACATGTTGGTTTTCAGTTTCTTTGACCAGTTGGGGAACGATTGAGAGCTCATCAAATGCGGCTAATCCGGATACTGGCCGAATAGCAATGTGGATGATTATAACTAGCCAATGGCTTGTTCTTCTTTTGTATGTATGGACTTTGGCAGCTCCGAAACTCTTTCCCGACCGAGACTTTAATTGAAGTGATGAGTGATAGCATATCAGATATACGATGGAAAGAAAGATACAGTGTAAGATAATGTTGAAAAGAGATAAATTTACATGGACTTATTATTCGTATTGATGTTGTTTCTACGCTACTTTGTTGGTTGAGATCCTACAATGAAAGCGTCACGTCACTCTCTATTGGTACACGAAATATTTGATTGATTAATAATGGCGGTTAATGCTTTCTATATATCTAGTAGATTTGGTTATTGAAGTTTATGCTTACAAAATATGTTGATCTACTCATTTTTCAGCTCTTTGGTGATCTTCTTCTTGACATTTTTTGTTTTGGTTTTCCTGCTGCAACCGTTTCAAATGACTTTGCTTCCTCATCACTTCTTTCAGGGACATATTGCATAACTTTTCCGCGTTTGTTCCTCAGTTGTTCCACTTTGGTAAGGTCCACATCAGTGCCTTCAACCACGTCAAGAAGCTCACTGCTTTCGATGAAAGGAATTTTCACAACCGCCTCCCAAGGTTGTCGTTTGCCATTTTGATCCGTTTCGAAGTCCTAGGAGAAAATAGTACACGTCAATTGTGTACGAAAAGTTTGAAATTGTTTTTACTAATTCAAATAAACAAACCTTTGGATAAAATTGTGCAATAGGCGAAGATGGCTCAAGCATGAGTTCTGCGTACGATGGCGGTAGTAAATCAGCACTAACGATATGCAATCAGTGTAAGGCAGAAGTATTTGATAAAACGAAATGATAAAGCTAGTACTCACCTTTGGGGAGGTAATACGCTCAATAGCTGTACAAGACTTGGAAAGGGTTCGCTTTGCTGAAATATAAACGAGTCAAATTCTTCACCATCACTTGTAGAATAAAAATCTCTCAAATTATTCATATCCGTACAAAGTGGCGAGTAAAGGTGCGGATAAAACCAATCCCATGATTGACAACCATTATGATAATAGTTGAGCACCCAATGCAAACCTTCAAGATAATCGCGAACAATGGCTCTTCGTTTCACATCCCTTTCGGGATCTTCTGGATCGATATTCAGTTTCGAATGGTAATAAAAGTCTCTGTAACTTACACTTCTTTCGTCACTGTCGTTCTCTTCTGCGGCCCATCTAGGCTCGTTTTCATTCACAGCCCTTCTACTAAAGTGTTCGGCTTCGTATACCATTAAATACTGCAAAAATTGTTCAAAGCGATCAGGATGTATCTTTTCCTTATTTGTCAAATAGCCTCCCATCTTTGGAAGTAAATCAGTGTAAGTCGAAAGCATCAAAGATAAGGCACCACTATCAATTTCCATATGCGGCATATGCGTCTAAAAGTCATTTCCAACGAGCATGCACATAAACACAAAATCATCGATTATTCTTTCCGGCGAGTATACCTCAGTAAAGCCTGAATTTTTATCCGCAAACTTACGAAACTGTATTTGGAACATTTGTCGAAGAGTTTGAAGCTGTAAAAGCTCAAAATCCTCACGCTCATACTCAAGCATGTCCTTTGGCTTTCTGCCGTTTCGACGTTTTCGGTTGTTCATTACCACTGACATTTTCTCACGCAAAAGCATAAACTTGTTTTCGTGAGTTACTAGCCCGAGCATAATTAAATCAGCATCTAGCCCATAGAGGACATGAACCAGACTTGAATCGTAACTGGTTGACTGCTGGAATTCACGCATGTAGTCCATTACTTTGTGTTCGCCTTCACCAGGAACGTCTGGCCCAGAAAAGATGACAGTTGCACCATTTTTCCAGAAAGGGTCGCTCTTTTGTTTAAACTCGATCCATCTGTTCATTGCCATGGAAAGTTTGAGCATAAAGTCAGTTCCAGGCTATTAAGAACATGTGTCACAAAAGTTAGATGGAAGATATTGTAAACCATAGCAAATGGAGGCAAAGAATGGATGAGTGTTCGGGATAACGTATCCAAGGAGTAATTCTCTCTTCATGTGAAACTTACCGTAATGCAATTACTATCAAACTTTTTAACATTATCAGGAAGCTTTCCTAAAGAATATTTTTTATTTCATTGTGTACGGAGGCAAGTGTTAGATCGCACGTGTGCCAAACATATTGAGGTTATCAAATAATAATACAAAAGATACATACCATCGCGGGCAACAATTTGAGCCATTAGTTCTTCTGCTTCCTTTCCACTACGGAATCGCCGACTACGTTGTTGGTTCATTCTATAAACCAAAATAATCACATATATTAATTAAGCTTGATACATTTACAAATATTTAAAATATCTTTGCATAATAACTTACTTTGCCCTTGGAGCGACTCCATCCACAGCAAGATAAAGCACATTGCGAGGTTGTACAAGCTTATAAAGCCTATCCACATATAAGAAAATCTTTTTAAACATCTCCGTTTCATCCAAAATAACCTATTTCATGAAAAACAAAGATGGAAATGTCAATGAACAAACTCCCAATTTTTACAAGCACAAAATTTCGAATACATTAAAAAAACAATCATTACCAAATCATCACTGTTTCCATGAGTACAAGGATGAATAATCCCATTCATATCCAAATAAAAATTGTCCACATTCTTCACATCTCGTAAACCCTCACGTAACTGACGGTTAATACTCGGATACTGATCCGTAAGCCATCGGAACATTTTCGGAATGCCACAGAGTGACGTACTTGTATCAAGAATCCTCTTTCCATGGCCATTCACACTTCGAGTACCGACGATAAACGAAGGGTTGCGATTGGTTCGGTGTTTGAATGGAGATGTCGTCGAAAAGCTACATACGCGATTCCAACCGAGGAAACACCACAAGGATGTGACAAACAAGTGATTTATCTTCATATTTCACGCGATTGGATTGAATGATAGATTTAAGATTTCAAAGTGGAGTGGGACTGCGTAAATCTTAGCTTGTAACGTAAATCCTCACGTTAATAGTTGCTAGTTGCTACTACTAATGTATATATACTAATATGGCACAAGTGTGTGTGAGAGAGAGGGAGGAGTGTTACGAAAGAAGAAATTGATTTGGGTGGCGTTTGGCGTCACGGTGTGCGATCTGACGCGGAATATTTATTCGAATTTTAGACTAGATTAGCTCTTTTATTTTTGGTACAATGTGCTTCGACCTAAAATAGGAATATAGAGGAATGGGGAAAATGTTATTTCTATATTTAGTTTGACCCGCGCAATAAATTATGAAGATATTGGTTGGTGTCTTCATCATATCTTTATAATAGCAGAAAGACTGTGGGCGTTCCCACCTGTGAGGCATTGCAGCTGTTGTTGATGTAAAATAGTTTCTGTACTTTTCAAGGGGTGCCTACATCGTGGTAAAAGGTAAAGAATAAGTATGAAAGTGGAGTCCGTCTCATCATCAAAGTGTCAAAGTTCTGGAACATATTCGAATAAATGAATGAATGAATGAATGAATACATTACGCTAGGTAATATCTTTGTACGAGACAATTTCATGGGATCTCTATAATATTAAAAACGTCAATTTCACTTGAACTACTCTGGAAGATGAGATCACCCGGTAATTTTGATTGATCTAAATAGAGTGAACGCGTGGTGCTTCCTGGGATGAATTGAAAGCTTTTGGATATTTATCCTGCAAGAGTTGGATGTGAAAAGCATTGCATATCTTTTATGTACAATAGGAAGCCCCGAAGGCAGTGTGTTGGGAACAAAGTTGCATCCAAGGGTGTTTTAATTGTGAAACCTAGATAATGCTGTTTCCTTGCGACATAAAAGTTGAAAAGGAGTTTGTATATATCATGTATTGATTTTCACAAACCAACCACGAATTTGCCCCATTTGTTTATTAATTGTTTTCGACTGTAAACAATCACTATTGTTAGCACATCTATTTCTTACAAAATATAGATTGCATAATTTGTAAGTCATCCGCTCCATCAGTCTGAAAAAAGTGTTATAGGCATCATGCAGTTTATCAATTGTGTTTTCAACATGTGAAAGATTAGATTATCATAATCTTACGATTCCGTGCAAAGCGATTGCGGTTACAGAATCTATGAGTTCATCCTTCTGAGCAGCATTTAAACCTAAGCTCCAACCACTATGAAAGTCAAGACGATATCCATTTTGTTTTATCGCACTTCTTATATTCTCGTTCTGGTATTTATTGACAATACCACAAAAAATTAAAATAAAAATCAACATCATTTTCAACTATTGCGTCTTGTATACGACTAAACATCGCTACTAAATGGGTATCGGGCAAAAACATCTTGACTGTACGGGTCGTCAGTACTTCCAATCTTTATTCTTTCAATGGCAGCCCATGCACTCATCGTCCCTTGATCGGTGCACAATCTGGGAGGAGGAACGACCAACTTCCATGGAAACTCTCGTTTATCACAAAGTTGCTGTATTCTTTTTCGCAATTCAGTGTTGGCAGCAACTCCTCCTACGACAGCTAAACTTGTGATTCCTTCACCATCTTGTTCGCATTGTATCATTGCACGCCTTAATCGTTGTTCTATATGCTTGATTGCAACATTCTGAAAAGATGCTGCAACATTTGCTTTGTCTACTTCGTTCAATTCATCATCTTGTTCTAGACCTCGCTCAGATTTGAGCTTCTTGCATGCCACACGAACTGCATTCTTTAGACCGGCGTACGAAAAGTCACAATCAGGCCTATTCTGCATCGGGACTGGCAGGTCAACTGCGCTCGGGTCTCCTAACAACGCTAATTTTTCCACAGCAGGGCCCCCACCCCCTCCAACCTTTAAGCCAAGCAATCTAGCTGTTTTATCGAAAGCCTCACCAAGCGAATCATCCAGTGTCCCACCAACAAATGAATACTTTCCGATGTCTTGGCATTTTAATATTTGACAGTGACCGCCACTGACCAATAGAGCTAGGAAAGGAAATTTCAAATTATCCTCGACGTGAACATTTTCATCAGAACTATTGTTAGGCAATCTTGCCATAAGAATATGCGCTTCCAAGTGATGAACTCCAACGAATGGTTTGTTATATTTCATAGCAAGTTCACGCGCAGCATTACAACCAATGCGTAGACAAATTTCAAGTCCAGGTCCGACTGTCACTCCAATCGCATCCACGTCATCAATTTTCATCTCCGCCTTATCCAAAGCTTCCGAAATAACCGAATCAATTGCATCCGCATGAGCATCACGCGCCAAACCGGGCACAACACCTCCAAATTCCTCATGAATCGAAGCCTGAGACGCAAGCGACTCTCCAAGAATCATTCCATCACTTCTTACAACGGCAGCACCAGTATCATCACAGCTACTCTCAATACCAAGCACTATAAAATCCTCCTGCTTCAAGGGCAAACCCGAACGAGCCACGTCACGATGAACTTCATAAATGTTCTTATACTGGCCTCGATCTTGAGCCTTAGGTTTACCAACCTGAGCACGTCGAGCTGCCTTTCGATCCTCAAACGTAGCAAACAATTTAATTTCAGTCTTTAATTTATTTACATTAAAACATCGAGTGATTGGACGATTGGTAAAAGGAGTTTTGAATATGGCAGGAGACGAAAACGAAAAGGTACACAGTACATTTCGTAACATGATGATGATAATAAAGCAGATTGGATTGAAATGAAAGGATGTTGATGATTTGTTAGAGTTACGTGGAAAGAGATGAATGATGTGGGTCATGATCTTAGTTATAATACAGGCAATGGTTTTATGTCATGTCACGGTCACGGATGGGAAAGTGTTTTTTTTGTTTTTGTGTGTTGTCGTTGTCTCGTAAAGAAAATGTGATGGTTCGGACGTTGTCGTCGTCATAATAATTTTTTTGATGTGATATGATTGTGAATTCATCTCTACCAATGAAAAAATATAGAAATGTACTTCGAAGTATATAGGAATGTATTTTTAATGATTTATTGGTATTACATATGATTTCGTATATGTTAATGATACATTAGTACTTACAAAACGATAATTTGGATGTTTCCAAATTATTTAGATGCCTTTCTGCCTTACCGGATAGATCTGCTTTTGAAAATAAAATGTATCTAGACGTTTGTCAAGTAATATTGTCAAATACTAACAAAGATGAAGAAAATATCAATTGAATTTTATGAAATATGAAGCGAGGTAAATGGCACGAGATATTTTCATTCTCAAAGTTGGCATCTTCTTCCACTTTATCTTCTTAATCATTTCAAGATTGTGTGCGTGTGTGAACTGATATTCTAATCAAGCTTATCTTGGTATTTTGGGTTTACTGATATTCTAATCAAGCTTATCTTGGTATTTTGGGTTTCAAAGGAACTTCACGTTTTGCAAGTTGTGCGAGGGACTTCCATTTGATGACTACGTCGCCATAACTTAATTAGGCTGAGCAAGATGACATCCTAAGTCTACACTTAACATTTCCACATCAAAGTTGTTGAAGATATTTTTTTAAACTCGAATCACCAGAACGAGGGTTTTCCACGCCAGTACGGTATAAAGTTGTTGACAGTTTCAATAAAACTATATCTACCGGTAAACACACCAGCTAGGTTCTCCCGTATGTTATGATTGCTTTGGTATGGTTGACTTTAATGGAGTTGCGAATTGTATGAGGACTTTGACGATCCTAATTGTTCAGATTATTGGTACTTCATACATTTGTGTTTCTCCTATTACGCTACACAATGGTTGGAGTGACTCAAGGCGAAAGGTAGATGCTGGGGAGAGATTGCAATATGTAGAATCATGGTGCATGTGTAGTAAGAAACTTAATACGGCATTTCATGGAATAAGAGTAACAATAAACTCATCGAATAGTTCTAGACTTCTCTTTCATACATCTGACAGTAAAAGCTGAATCAGACACTACGGAAGTACTCTCTCAATCTATGCGCATCGTGATCTAATGTTGAGTTTCTATCATGTTTATGAAAACTTGTTTGCCAGTATGTCACTTTTCTTCGCCGTCACGTATCACGTACGTTCATATAGCATATGCCGGTATTTCAATTTTGAAAATAGTTCGCATCATAATTCTCATATCTCTAGATTAGTCAACATTATATTTCATATTTTCACCCAATCCCCATCAGATTCCTATTCTCCACGTGGAGGAGTGCCGACAAAGTCACGTTCTAACTGCTAACCCCCAACTCGTCACGTTCTTACCTCAAACTCGTCACGTTCTACCTCAACACAAGCCAATATACCCCAAAACTAACGTAACACACCTACAAATCCACCTCATGACATCCACATAAACACGACCGCACAAATTTCAAGGGCATTTCATACACGTGCCCCCTACACCTACTCCCACCAATGCTGCAACGAAACATGCAACAACGTAGGAGCGACACCCAGGGAAGGAGAAAGAAAATTTTTTTTCTCACACGCGTGCACACGTACGAAGCGAAAATGTAAAGAAATCCAAAATTTTCATCTTTGTCTTAGGTAACACAATTTAGAAATTGCAACTTAATTGAGCTGAAACCATCTCTCTCTCTCTCTCTCTCTCTCTCTCTTTAAATTCACATTAAACAGTCAAACACATACACACACACAATGTCTACATCATTCCTTTTCACTTCCGAGTCTGTAAACGAGGGTCATCCCGGTACGTGAATTTAGTATGTTCGGATTGAAATGGTTACGTAGCAGCATTGCAAGAAACAAGATTTTCAAAATTTGTCACTCACTTCTTAATTACTGTTTAATTTTGGACCTTAGATAAGTTTTGCGATCAGGTATCCGATGCCGTCCTTGATGCCTGCGTAGGAGGAGATCCCATGTCTCGTGTTGCTTGTGAGACCTGCTGCAAGACCGGTATGGTTATGATCTTTGGAGAGATCACCACGGCATCCACTGTGAATTACGAGCAGGTCATTCGTGATGCCATTAAAGAGATTGGATACGATGATCCTGCCAAGGGATTTGATTACAAGACCTGTAATGTTATTGTTGCCATTGAGGCTCAGTCTCCGGATATCGCTCAGAGTGTGGATGCGATCAAGGTGGAGGATATTGGAGCAGGTGATCAGGGTATTATGTTTGGTTATGCCACCGATGAGACGGAGAATTACATGCCTTTGACGCATGATCTTGCGACTAGCTTGGGTGCCAAGTTGACGGAAGTTCGTAAGAATGGTGTCTGCCCTTGGGTTCGTCCCGATGGAAAGACGCAGGTTACCTGTGAGTATGTGTTGGAGGATGGTGTGCCCGTTCCTCAGCGTGTGCACACGGTTGTTATCTCGACGCAGCATTCGGAGGATGTTACCAACGAAAAGATTAGTGAGGATTTGATGGAACATGTTATCAAGCCTGTTGTTCCTGAGAAATATTTGGATGATAAGACTATCTATCATTTGAATCCTTCTGGTCGCTTCGTGATTGGAGGACCTCATGGAGATGCCGGACTTACTGGACGTAAAATCATTATTGATACCTATGGTGGATGGGGTGCCCACGGAGGTGGAGCATTCTCTGGTAAGGATACTACCAAGGTTGATCGTTCGGCTGCCTACGCTGCCCGTTGGGTTGCGAAGAATCTTGTTGCCAATGGACTTTGCCGTCGTGCTCTTGTGCAGCTCAGTTATGCTATTGGTGTTCCTTACCCCCTTTCCATATTTGTGGATTCTTACGGTACTGTCAAGGACGGACGCTCCGACTCTGATTTGACCGAGATTGTCAAGAAGAACTTTGATCTTCGTCCTGGATGCATTATTCGCGACCTTGACCTTCGTCGCCCCGTATTGAAGAAAACCGCTGCTTATGGACACTTTGGTCGTGCTGATGACGACTTCACTTGGGAGGCTATTAAGACGCTTGAACTGTAATTTAACATAATTGTCTTTGATATTTACAATAAGACCGGAGCAGAAATTAAAATTATACTAAAATGCTTGTTGCAAGTAGTATTTAACTGTTTTTTTCACAACCGATCAATTGCTGTAATGAATGAGTTGAGTAGTTAAAAGCTATCACGATATTAGATGGACATGTGAAAAGGGGGTGTTCCATAACTATCGACCAACACGAGTGAGCTTCAATCTTCATTGGCTAGGATTAACTGTAGATCACCTAGACCAAACCTGTTATGTATGGGTACGGTCACAAAAACCAATTCGTTGTGTTGACGTACAAAGGTAGCATTATTCTTGCTAGAGAGTCTATTAGTTCAAAATAGGCATCAAAAATGATTTATGTTTAAAGAAGTATTTGGTATCGAAGCGGCTGTGAAAACATATCACAGTGAGATGCATACTTATGAATGACATAGTAAAATAATTGTTGACCAAAAATAGTTTTATGAAGACGTTATGCTCCTAAGTAGAGTAAATATTTCAATTGAAGTAAGTTCAACTGCCGTCATTTCACGGAATAGACTAAACTAAATTACAATGTTTAGAGCGTATGTGTGTGTGAGAGAGAGAGGCTACCGCTGTTTGAGAACTATTGGTTTTCTGAATTACGAAAACTGTTATCAACCTCTATGCCCGTTTCAAACTTGCATTTTGCCGACGCATCGTGTGTTCCAAGAACTCGTCAACTAGCGCAGCAAAGCAAATAAATATGGACGGATCAACGCCTAAAATAACATGATTTTAGCTTTGAAACTATAAAGATAGAATGGTCATCGTGTACAGACACTTACCTTTCGCAATTGAAATAAAAAATCGATCTCTATGTTTGGCTCCTTTCCCAAGACTTATTATACAACATCCCCGCATTATTGATTCATCTTCTGATCTGCCAACAACAGATATATCAGGCGAACCAACTTGTAAATGACTTGCTCTAAAGCTTGGATCTAATTCAAAACGGTCATTTCCGACAGCAAGATGCAGCGAATAGCGCACGGGCAATGGAAATTGTCCTTCAATACGAAATTCTGCCCAAGGATACAAAGCTCTGCCTTCAAACTTCATACCAGGCGACGGTGCTTGACAAAATATGCTTGGATTTGGTGAATGAATATGAATAATTGGCGGGCCGTATAACGCCTTCAAAGAACAAACAGCAACTGGCGAGCGATTGCTTTCATCAAGAAGTACCAACTGCTTTGAGCTCAATGCACGAACTGCATTAGTTGCCAAGCCTGTGCCCTCTTCATTCAAACTCGATAAGAGTCCTAGCGATCCCTGGATAGAAAGATTCAGAAATTTGCTTTTGTTGTCGACAAATCTAACCGGTCTTGGGGATTCACTAGTCCCGATATCGGCGTCAAATGAAACCACATTTCGGATCAAGTCCTCTTCTGTCTTTGATAAGTTGGGCATGTCCACTGATTTTGAATTTGCGACGCCTTTCTCAATAGTTTGACGGGGGAAAGATTCAAGATAATTCTCATAATAAAATTGAGAAAAGTTTGCACGCATCGTCAATCTCAAAATCATATTGTTTTTCTTCGATATTTCCTGCTCGACATCAGTAGATATGCGTTTACCTTTGTCGGTTTTCTCATATCTAGATATGATACCATTCTCACTACTAGCCTTCAAAGACAGCGCATCCGTAACGATCGTGTCATCATCTGCACCATTTTCAGTCTCAGAATCCAATAACGAACGGGCTAAATAAATTGGTTCCAACGCCTTCGACACCTTCTGTTGAGAAAGAAGCCAACGCTCTTGTTTATCCATCTTGTGCTCGACAAGAAACCTTTCCTGAGCAGTTCGCGCAAGCGTTAAATTCTTAATGGTCGACGAATCGCATAATATAGTATTCGATAACCCACAATAGGCATTCGCAGCCAACAACGAAGCTATGACGGGATCCGAAGCCATGTGATGGCTCTTGTTGTCGTCAGCCTTTATTTGACTTCCATCGTTACCATCCTTGACTTTACCATTGGATCCGCACATATAAATATCATCGGGATTACATCCATAGGACGAACTAAATAAATTACCCATTCTCTTAAAAAACCCTCTTTTTTATTTTTTATAAAAAATTAGAATTTAGGAATGATGCTAGGTTGGTGATTCACTTTTTTATCTGTTAAACGAAAGCGTTGCTGTGAACAAGAGAAGCAAAAAATTCTAATAAAGACTCAACGACTCCAGCTCCTATCTGTCTCTTACACTTCGTAGTACATGTACATGAATAATTGTAGGTTGCTGTTTTGGGTACAATATCAATGTGTCATAAATGCTGATCCTGCTGAAATCTGTGGTAATGTTCTGAAACACAAAACAATGTAGAGATTCCAACGTGGAGTTCGGGGAAACAATATGGATGTTGTTATTCTCGTTGCAAGACTAGCGATAATTGAGTTTGGAATATAGTTAACGGGAAGGGAAATAATTAACGCGTTTTCTAAAAATATTCTACATTTTTACATAACAAAGCTTTCTTATTCAATTCACTTTTCGCTTTTTTCGTCTACACATGTAGATTCTACATTTTTTCCAATGCACAATGACAGAAATATGATAATAACAAAATAATAATAATGATGTTTACGAAAAGTTTTATTAATAAAAGAAATAAGGATTTATCTCACCTACACGATGTTTGTTCGTTCATAAGTTATTAGAACGAGTTGTTCATTGAATATTGACATACATGTATTTGATTCGAGGTTACTTTTTCGTCATCGGATTTTCATTTGACTCTATCTCTTTAGAGATTTTCAAGAATTCTCGACAATGACATTGACGAAGTAAGACCGATCACAAAGTTACACAAAAAATTTAACCCGTTGACAAATGAATATCCATCGACTCTAACTCTCTAGCTAGAGGGATAAAGATGCGTTCAAAATACTGCAAGTAATTCGAAAAAATATCCATGATAATAAACTTGTGCCCGACGACTTTCAATATTTCAAAGAATATAATCAACTAAGAAACAACAGCAAGTGTATGTTCAGAAAAGAGATAACCGCGTACATTATGCTAAGTCGAAACATTTTAATTCGTCGATGAATGATTCCCAATTGAAATATAATGTTAGCACCTTCCTTACACCACTTATTATATGATACCGTTTCAACTGCTGCAAATTTTGTTAGATCTATCATTTCTACCAACTTTTCGTCTCTTACAAAGGTGGTCTCTAATACTTTCGATGTACTGTCGATGAAACTTGTCGTCACAATCGTAATGTATTACAAGGAAGAACCGTTGCGATGACTTTCTTTTAAATTTGTATACTGTAATCTGTTAACTCCTACTTTGTAAAAGGTACCCATCTTATAATTTAAGTATACAATGTGCGTCAGCATATTTTTCATTTTATGCTATAACCCTCTACCTCGTTAAAAATGTTAAAATAGTTTCGAAAAGAATTGAACCGGAAAGCTTCAGTTGTATCTAATTATTCAAACTTGATTCTTTTAATTCATTTTTCAAGCAATTTGATGGAAAAAACGATACTTCCAGTACAATACATTTGTTCGCATAATTTGTGACACCAGAGACCAGAGTACCAGTTAGAGGTGTTATTAATAACTGTAAGCCAAAAAAGCCCACTGACTATCCACTGTCATTTGAACTGTCAAACTATCACAAACTATCACAAACTATCACAAACTATCAGCCCATTCCTGCCCACAGGTGCGCAAGATTCCTTAAAACACACAAAAAATCTAAATTTTCCAATATGATATACTGAACAGATATATGGATAATTATGCGGATTTCAGCTGAAAAACGAAGAATAGTCTCTCATAGTAGTCAAAATCGACCGGACAGTGTACTGTCTGATAGTTTGACAGTTTGATAGTACACTATCCACTGTCTGACAGTGGACAGTTGACACCTCTAGTACCAGTACACAGTACATGCATGTACTCTACAAAACATTTCTTCACAACCCCCACTTATCTAACGCCAAAACTACAAATAAAGCCTTACCCGAATGATACTGCAAACAATCCATTTAACCCATCATATCATATCTACCAATCGGGATACCACTTCAACGGTATTTCACAGGAACCCCGTTAAAATCGAACGCAATTGGCATACGTACGTGTACGAACCCCAACTTCCTGATTATTGGCGCACCGATCTGATCTGATCTGATCTGACCACCACGCCAATGCCTACATACGCAACTAGGAAAAGAAAAGGTAAGGGCTTAGAGCAAGCTAGCTAGCTTGCTCTGGTTGGAGAGAAAGGGAAAGAGACCAACAACACCCAACAAGAAGCAACCATTACCATTTTTGTAACTGTGAAACTCCTACGGGAACATTTCCATTCCTTTACCTTCCTCAACATACAGCGATAGCAACACTACGAAATCCGTTTTGCCATTGTTCGAAACGCAATACATTTTTCTTTGTTTTCTAAAAGAAGAAATACACATTTTCAAATCCAAGATGAAATTCAGTTCTACTACTCTTGCCCTCGTATGCTTCGCTGGCACTGCAAATGCGTTTACATCCTCATCCGCTTTTACAGGATCTCGTGTGACTTCTCATGCCTTCACGTCATCGAGCAGCAGCAGCAGCAGCAGCCGTATTCGAATGAGTCTCGATGATCTCGAATCGAAACTTCTCACTCCGGAATCTCCTGCTGCCAAAAAGGAAAAGGCGAAATCAGCCCCAAAAGCCAAGAAGGAAAAACCTGCACCTGCTCCCGTACCAGCTCCTGCACCTGCCCCGGCTCCTGCTGCGAAGAAGACTGCTACAAAATATGATTTGAGTACCCCAGCACCGGCTCCGAAGGTGAAGGCAGAAAAGCCCAAACCTGCCCCGAAACCCAAGGCAGAAAAGCCTAAACCTGCTCCGAAGCCTAAGGTTGTAAAGGAGGTGAAGCCTGTGGAGAAGCAGGAGAATGCCGTTCCGGTAGGTATTGCAGCCGGTGCTGCTCCTTTGCTTTTGGCTCCTATTGCAGCTTTGGCTGGTGCACGATCGACGCTTCAGGGTACCCTCTCGCGTCGTGATGCGATTCAAAAGGAGATTGATGCTGCCAAGGCGGTGGAGGAAGCGCGTGCGTTGGCGGCGAAGGAGTCGGAAGTGGATGGGGAGACGCTTGTGAAGGCTGTGGGTGCACTTGGCGCGGCTGGAGCGATTTTTGCTGCGGTCGTACTGAGTCCATTTAGTGGGTTGGATGCTCCGGGTGCGATTAAGGAGACGACGAAGCCTGCTGTTGTGAAGAGTGTGGCAAAGCCTGGACCTGCTGCTCCTGCTAAGGTGGAAGTGCCAAAAAAGAAGGTGTCCAAGAAGGCTGCCAAGGGTCCTTCGGGATATGATCTTACTACCGACAAGGTGTTGGATACCAAAAAGGCTGGACAGGAGGAGAAGAAAGCTGAGAAGGATGTTGCGAAGATTAATGCTGCGGAGAAGGCGGCTGCTGAAAAGAAGGCGGCTGAAGAAAAGGCATTCAAAGAGAAGGAAGCTGCTTCTGCGGTGAGTTTTGGACAAAGTATTTTTAAGTTGGATAAGGATGGGTCTTATTTGTTTGAATTTTAATTGGTGTAGGCTGCCGAAAAGGCAAAGGAAGAAAAAGAGCTTGCTGCCAAGAAGGTTGCTGAGGAGAAGCTTGCTAGTGATGAAGCCGCTAAGAAGGCCGCTGAGAAAGCTGCTGCTGAAAATAAAATTGCTGAAGAGAAAGTTTTGTCTGAAAAGAAGGCTGCTGTGGAGAAGGCTGCTGCTGATAAGGCCGAAGCTGCCGCAGAGAAGAAGGCTGCCGCAGAGAAGAAGGCTGCCGCCGAAAAGGCAACTGCTGAAAAGAAGGCTGCACCCGCTCCTGCTCCTAAACCCGCTCCTGCTCCTAAACCCGCCCCTGCTCCTGCACCTGTATCTGCTTCTGTTCCTGTTACTCCTGGTAAGGGAGCTGGCATTGGTGTTGTCAAGGGAGGAGAAGCTGGAGGAAAGGTACTTCCCGCTGACGAGGTTTCAGAAGATGTTAAGGCGTTCTTGAAGAAATACAACTAAATCTCCCGTTACCTGATCGTAAATTTTGTAGTGAGTCACATAGTGTGATTACAAAAGCGTATTTTTATTCTTCGATGACGAAAGAGTTTTGTGCGAGCTATGGGTCATAGGATTGAAATCGTGATGAGTTAAGAACATATAAAATATAAAAAAGCTAGTTAATATAAGCTAGATCATTATGCAGATAAAACATCTTCAGGGAACGAAAACCATCGATCTAATGTTGTTGAATATTTGCATGTTCCGATTCTTTTTTACCGAATTTTGATATACTTTCTCTCTAGTAAAACATTTTATACAGCATAAGAGTCCGGTCTCGAATCTACGTCAGAACTCGTTCACTTCGCCATTTACTGAATCGGAATAGGAGCAGTATTATATTATGTAGATGTATTCCATGCATGCAATTTATATACCTCGAAGTAATATACGAGTATACTTTTTATTTTTTTTTTAATCTGCATGCTTTTATTTTGTTAACTTCTACTATTGTACCAGGTATAAATTACTTTGTAGTTATAACTCATCCTCTTCATCAGTTACAGGTTCGGAGGAGGAGTTTATACTTGTTTTATTTTGAAATACGAGAATTAGCGTAGTGCATAACCTTACATTAAGAATAAACATGTCTATTCAAATAGGTCTATACAGTTGAACAAAGAGTGAAAATTGATGTAGATTTCGATTTCGAACTCTAGGCCCAGACCTCGATATTTGGACAAACCTGTTCCGACAAAAACATAAATGAGCTCGTAGGACGTACGTAGGATGGCACCAAATAATTCCTGTTGTCCAAAAAAGCAAAAGCCTCTCCCAATACGCGATGCTTTTCGTTATCACAAAATCACACAATAAACCACCGTATCCATATCCCAAAAACAATATTACACTTTACAATTACTCTCTCTTTCTTTCATACACGAACATGACTTTTCCAAAAAGACGGTCAAGAAAACGAAACAAGTTATTACCCACACCCGAATTCTATCCACGAAACCAAGCTCGGTCATCTCCTTCTCCTCCGAATGACCTTCTAGGTAATAATAATGACATTCAAGATGATTTTGAATTCAACGGGGCATCGTTAGCACATAACGTATTATTTCCATGCTCATCCTCTGTCATGATGCAAAATTATTATGGCAATGGCAATCGTTTACCAATTCTGTTAGCCGAAGTTCCTCTCAGTACAAGTTTTCTTTCTGCAGAATCCAAAGGTGATGAGGATGACGAAGAAAAGGCACAAGAAGATAAAGATGATGAAGATGAAGAAGATAAAATACAAATTCCGGATTTAGATTCTACCAAGAGTAATCTTACGTTGGAGCAGCATACTCGGTACAAACAGTTGTTGCATGACATTTATTTTAGTAATCGAAATCGTAAGGTAAGTGTGAAGCAAAAGCGGGAGTTTCATTCCCTTCGTAGTTTGGTGTTGGCAGAACGGGAGATGTATAGGCAAGCATTGATTCGATTTCGGAAAGAGAATATGCGTCGATTTTTGGAGATTGGTTTTGATGCACGTACGTATTGTTTTTGGGTGTTATTGTATTTTTACATGATGCCATACTTTGGTTAATCTTTCTGGAATTTGTAGAAACCTCGAATGAGAAATATCAGTATACCAAAGAAATTGTACTGTATTCATCCAAAAAAGCTCGGTCTTATTATTCTCATTGGTTAGACAAATCGAACTTTACATCTTCTATATCCAATTTTGGCTCAAGCATTCAACAAATTTCTTTGGAATTATTTGCTCTTCCTCACCATTCCTTAGATATCATGATTCCCGATGATATTCCTTCTCATATTAGCAGAGAAAATGGAGAACATTTAAAAAGTCAGCAACCATTTGGCAATATTGTAGCAAAAATTTTAGGTGATGGTAATAAACACATGAGATCCGTAAGAAATATATCGAATGACTTTGATCGCATTTTTGAAAATGATTTTCTCAAATCTTACAAATCTACGACGGAAAATACGAGGACAAACGGATTTCTTCGTCATGATAAGACGGCAATCGAGCTCGTCAAAAAACACGATATTGACTTAGTGATAACTGATAAATCCTTCATAGCCACCTGTCAGCGACCAGGAGAACGAACAAGATGGAAATTACCTTTGTCAGTTCTTTCAATCGGACCCTCAAACAAATTAACGTCAATTATAGAGGACCTACTCCCTGAACCCCAAAATCCTCGTGAGTGCATCACAGAAGGGATTAATCATGCAGCTTGGCAACATTTTGCTTCAAAGGTTAACACAAAGAACATTCAAGACAAACATGTTGACTTTAAATACATACTTGTTGTTCTCCAGTCATCGATCCGACCAAAAGACAAGTCAATCAGAGTTCTCGTTCGATGTGAAAACAAACGATACTCTGCAGAAGGTTACCCACTAAGAATCTTTACTCATTTAGAATACTTTAAGGAGCGTGGTGACGAAATTCGATCTTCATCGGAAGTAATCTCTTGGTTGGTTGAAACTACTTTACAACCTAATGTCCTAGTCAAAGAAATTTCGATTGATGCAAGTAGCGGGCTCGTATTGGAAGAAGAAGTGAAGAATCATGCTCATATTCTTTCCGAACCAACCCTTGACGCAAGGAAACATTTTGATTGTGCGAGTGCAGTATTTAGAGGAGTGAGTTTACTGCCAGAGGGAGAGTTTTTGGCCAGGTTTCCTGGAGTGGATTCATCTGGAATACTATTGCCTTTGAGTGTATCACTGCACAAAGCTAATGATGAGAAAAAAGGCAACGTAACTTCTTTGAATATAGAACGTGAATTTTCGAGAGCAGAAGAGGTTCATTTGAATGGGCAGTCACTTCTAGATTGTTTTCATATGTGGAATTGGAATAATGTTGTTTCGAATGTGCCTTTCACTTTTCAAGTTGATGAGACTAACTAATCATAATCACGCATTGCTTTTGATATGTACATTTATCTTGACATTACTTTCGTTTGACATAACTCACAGAGCTATAGGGTCGATACATCAATTATACTTCTTACCTATTGTACATGTAGTCTTTCCTTCCTTCATGAAAGCAATAGAGAGAAAAATAGGTCTCATGAATATTAACCGAGTGCAAATGTCCTAATCCCCGATGAAATCAATTTCATATCATACTTGAAGGGTTCCTATCGTCCATATTTGAAGGAATAGCTATAGGCTTTCTGCTAAAATATACACCAAGTATATTTCATTTTGTTATCTGCTTCATAGACCAATTGATAGCAGTGGGGGAACTTTCTCTACTTTGCATTTAATTGCATTCCGTAACGAGGCATTAGTCTTTACTACATATCAGTCATGGGTGTGGTAAGAAGGGTGGTAAGAAAAAATTTCTATTCTACATTCCATATACTTGTTATAAGAAGATGGTCTATACGATACGCGTACATCAGAATGCAAGTTGTGAATATGATCATTATATCACATTGATGGGGTTGGGAAATACAAGATTACAGTAAAATGGCACAGCCGTAAAGACATGGGTGTAGAAAATAGTGAAGAAATGCAGCGTGCAGGAGCACTTGTCTCAGAGTTCTTTTATGGCTTTTTTTAATAGTGTAATCGTTTTGTCATCATCGTAAGTTGAGAAAAATGAACCCTAGTTTTGTGGCAGCGCGCAGTATGTGCAGTATGCCAACAGATACAGTAGATTCTCGGTTAAATACGGTTTTTATTAATAAATACGAACCACAATTAAATACGGGTTTTTTCGGCGGGTTGAACCTTGCGACCTTTAATGCGACCATTTCGAACTTTGACCCGACCTTGGCATAAATGACAGCCGACAGCAAATCGAAGAAGTAATTTTCTTACACTCAAGCACCATTGCAAATTGCAACAGTGCGACTGTGACTATTCAAAAGAAATCACAAATATTTCTCGAACTGCGTGCAGGTAAGCTCAGCATAATACTTATTTAAGGTAGTTAAATTTGTTTCATGAATATGGCACAAGACAGCTGACAGCCGATAGCAGATCTAAGAAAGTTTACAAGTTAAATGAGCTATCCCTAAACACCTGAAGTCTAAGTAAGTTGAAAATCGACTTCGACTACCGTAGACAACATCGCAATTGCGCATGGAAAACGGCCAAATATTCTGTTGTCGGAAAATGGCAAATTATTTTTTTGTCGGCTAAATTAGCTCATTTCTAGCTAAATTTGAGTTTTGTGGCTTAATTAGCTCAAATAGACGTTAAACCTGTTTAGGTATGCGAATTGATTAGAGGTGTCACCTGCCAGCAAAATTCCTAACTATACCATACTAACTATTCCAACTTTCAATTTAACTATACTGACAAACAAGTGACAAACAACTGACAAACAACAGCCAAACTTCGCAAGAACAAGCAGCGGTGAATTTCTGTATGGCACGAAGCGAACTACGCCTTTCCAGCGTGCTTATGCTCTCATATAATACGCTGTGAGAGTGACGCAGCGGAGTGCATCGAGCGAATCAAATACATCGGTTGTGATAGCGTGCGAATGCCTCTTCTGTGTGTACTTCGGGCGAGAGTGCAAGGTCGGGTTCAAGCGCAAGGCGGACTCGTATATCAAAGACTTCAAAATACCGTTCCATACTGACAACTATACGCAACACTATACGTCGCAGCATCAGGAGAAGGGGAAACAATATCAAGAAGCGAGCGAGGGGAAGAAAAAGGGGAGAAAAAGAATTGCTCGGTGGACTGCCACCGAGATTGATATCATTGAGCAGAAGCATCAAGTACTCGTTGCTGCCTATCATAACGAAGCCTCACTTCAATAAGCACTGAATGCTTGCGATGATAACACCACCTTTGAAGAAGCCTGGTCTATTGTGAAAAGTCGCTTCAAGTATTTGCTTTGATTCTATGGAGGTGTAGCAAGTATCTTTCCAGGAACTAGCTAGATCGAGAAAGTGACTTTTCTATTGGAAAGGGCGAGAAGACCATGTTTAAGAAGGCTCTGGTTGACCTTTTTCTTGAAGGAATCCTCCATGCCAAGCAGTTTGACAAGTTTAAGGGGTTCTAGGTCATTGCTATATTTTGCATCCTTTGCAGGTCTCACGTTCAGCTAGTATCACTGCATAGTGTTATAGAGCACCAAAAACTAGGGTTTTCTATGTGTAAAACTGTTACTATGTATCTGGCAAAGAAGATACACACTATAAGATGTTATCAAGATAAATATACAATTGAAAAATAAATCTGTTTCTGACTTTATACACCCGAACAGCAAGTCACTGGAGAATCTGTATTGATGCCGTAAATAAATCTCGCGTCAAGCAGTGAATAAGCTATTCACGGATTTTTCGGATAAGTCCGTAAATAAAGAGGCTTGCCCATCACACACACAAGTACAAAACGAAGAAATTTGTTAATTTGATAGTCTCAGATTGATACACCAAGCTCCTACGGCATCGTTTGAACTCCAGCATTTTCGATTCTCATCGCTTGACGCAATAAGTCTTATCACAGTCCACCACAGGGTTCTCGGTCTCTTCATGGGGAAGAGAGGCGGTGTGTTACTCTCCTCGTTAGTTCTCCTGCACTCTCCTTCTTTATTCTCCTCCATCATTGCTCATTGCTTTGTAAAATGAGCGTAATGCTTTTTGGCAGTTGGTTGGCAGTTAAAAAACTATTTTAGTGATGGCAGTTAGTTGATAGTTAGTTGCAGTTAGTTAGTTAAATTTTTAAATTGCTGTATTAAACCTTTTTTTAAGCTTTTATTTTATTAACTTCTACTTTTGTACCAACTTGTCTTCAAGACATCAGTCGGATAGTTCATTTCTTGTTATTTTACATTTTTAAGCAACAACATTCCGATGCCATAATTCTTGGTAAATCCTCAAAAATTGGTCATTGAAAAACCAATCACTCCTCTGATATTTTGAAAAGCGTGTGTACCCGTTGTTCTTGAGGAAAACCCTCACTTTCTCGTCCTTTGCTGGAATATTTTCGTCAGTTTGTTAAATGATTTTAGAACTTGTTAATTCTGCGCCGAAAAAAAAGTCAAAATAGTTAGTTTCAACATGATTTTCTGCCAAAACATCCATCATGGGAGCGCAATTGATTTCGTTCACTTCTGGAGAGTCTAAGGTAATACCCTTCCACCAATACTCCCTAAATTTGTGGGAAGCGAACTCGTATATGCCGCTCATAACTCCTTTTACAAAATAATGAAGCTTTTGTTTCTTTTCGCATACTGCAGCGTTCACAACAGCAATCCCATTTTGGCGATTCTGCTTCGTTAATTGGATCCAACTCGATTAAAACTCCTTTGCAATTTAGTTTTTGTTGAATACCCACGAGTTACTAAATCCAACCCCATCTAGCGCCCCCATCTCAATTTAACTTCCATTGCAGAGACCATTAAAGAAGATAAGCAATAGCTCATCTTCTTTGCTCTGCGAGAGCAGATCCCCGTTTCCAACTTTTAGAACCTTCTCACATTTTTGAGCTTGCATCTTGAACGATGCCACCAGCTTTGTGTTTGGGATAATGCCTTATTCGTTTCCGTTACCGTCATATCATCAAAGGGGGCATGAAAAAAGGTATAAACCAATAATACAAAAGACAGCGTAAGTGAACAACAACAAGTGGCGACGAGAAATAATTTTATCTTGTGTACTTTTCAGCTGAAAAAAACCCATAATTTATGAATCTAAGCGAATTAATGTTGTGGAAGGGGGTCTATGACGTTGAATAAATTAAAGACTACACAATATGATATACTTCGAAATAGTTTTTATACTTTTATTTTGTTGTAGATATACGGTAATTGGTATTCATAATTGGAACCTTAGATCTACGAGGTACGAAACAATGTGATAGCTATAAAGAAAAAATCTTCAATATATGTGATATACCTAAGCAGACATTTTCAAAGTGTGATACTTGCAGAAAAATAATTTTTTTAATATTTGTGTTGGCCATAACCTGTTGAATGAATGCGGGTGATAAAATTAGGTGATAATATTATGACTCATTTTACTCATGTATTCTCTCTAGAAACACACACGTATCTGGATGTACGTATTCAGACACGTTTGTGGCCAGAAATGCTTAGGGTTATGGACGGACGGATATACAATGGATATATGAAGTCTGACAATTTGATACCTAAGGCTAAATATTTTCAAAATATGATACCTAAGCAGTGATGAGTGATGAGTGATGAGATAGTAGATTCTCGGTAAATAGCACTTTACTATCATAAGTTTTTTTAGGTTTATCAGTAGATGTGTCAAAGCCATAAAGACCGATGGATAACGGGGCAAAAGTGAGGAAAGAGGTAGACAAGTGATGCCTGGATTCACAAGGGTGTCGACTATCACTATATAATACTTCGAAAGTTCGCAAAACGAGATGATGTTAGCTAGAAATCTTGAGCTGGTGCAGGCTCTAAGTGCTGGAAAAAGGTGGATAGTACCGGCCTCGTGGTAGTCGAGATGACCACTGTTTGAATATGGACGAATACCGTCATACTTTGTAATATTCTCTAAGAGCCGCCTGCTGGACAAAGAATTGACAGTGGAACCGATATCGATGATGAGTAAAGTAGGGCTAAGGGTGCTACTACTTTGAGCGAAACAAAAATCTGAAAACGTACCGTTCTCCGACGTCAAGATGGGGCAACTAGTGGCGTAATGACCGCGATTGTGACAGCGAAAACATGTAACAGAGAATTGGACGCGACCGTCGCACCCTGCAACCGTCCCATCTGGTTGAACGAGACGCTTTATTTCTGGTGTCATTAAAGGTTCGACGGAATTTTGGTGAAAGTTTATATGACTGGAACGAGGACCCGCTCGTTCTAGCCGTACACTTTTATTGGGCGTGCCTCTCGAATGGGTAAGTACGTGAACTGCTTCTGCCAATTCTTTCGGAGATAAATCTTTCTTTCATCGAAAATCCATTACTAAGCTCACCCCAAAGTAGATTGTAGCGACTTCAGTTGGCGTTCTCGATGAACGCCATAGCTAGAAACTGGTCTGACGCCTTGGACGGAGTCATTGTTTTTCCCTTGTTGGCTTCGTGTTGAATTAGTTTATCAGAACCAAAAAACTCGCCATGCGAGAGACCAACCATTTATTGGCGGTCTTGAAAACGGCGGTAATATTATTCTACGTTTTCGTTATCCTGTTGCCGGATGCTGTAAAAATCTTTCAATGCATGGAATAGAGAATGATATATGCTGGATTGCGCAGTAACGCCTGAGATCACCTTCTTCAACGATTTGATCAGCCAAATGCTGTCATAGTCCCCGGAATTTGTTTCATATTCATCTTCTGCCCGAATTTGTTACTGGTGGGAGTCAGTACTTTGACCAATAACGATCTCCCATAAAGAAGCCATGTTCGACTTCGCGAGGACTGTGCGTTTCGTGTACTCTGTCAATGAGCTCTTCAGTAACATTTCAATACTTTCGTTGATGTCCTCGTTCCTTGCCTCTCGCGCATCTTTTTCATCATTAGTCTCGTTGATAGGTTCCTCTTCTAGCTGCAGCCCGTTCGCTGCCATAAGGCGTTGACGGGTGGGAAAATTCTTACTGATCGTGACCTGGGGATATATCAGGTCAGAAACTGCTGATGCAATGTCTTCCGGACGCTTGAAAGTGGACAAAACGTGCGTTTCGAGTGCTCTAAGGAAAGCCGCGTAGTTCTGGGATTTGCGTTCCGCCTTAGTCCCTAGTACCGGGAGTGAATCGATTTTACCCTTAAAGTTACGCATTGCACTTGGCACATGCGGTCCGTTTCTGTTGTTTCTTCGGTTGTTTTGATTGGATCCGTTCGAGTTGCCATCGCTTCTGCTTGAATTAGTGGCCATGCTTGTCTCGCTGGGGCTATCGTTGGTGGTTGGGGTTGTGGTGCTCGCACTACTCATCGTGATAATGTTCTAGGTTGCTTGGTTTCCTGGTGGTCTGTTGTTGGTTTCCTGTGAGCAGCTGTACACTAACACGTTTTCCCACTTTGATTACCTTCGCTGGGTTTCCTCGCTTGCCTATGCGTCCCGTGGTTAGAATTCTTACTGTGTCTCCCACTTCAAAGATACCGCTTCTTTTCGGATTCGGACCAAGCGGTGGCTTCGGTACGTCCGTTGATTCAGCTTGGCTGAGTTCTAGTTGGTCTATTCTATTCTTAGCTCACTGATAGATCTGTTCACGAGAGCGTTGATGTCGGCTAATTCGCTTAATTTGTTTCGCAATGCGATGACTTCTGTTTTAAGTTCGTTGATGTGCTCGGGCTCTCGTTTCTGGACCATCTGTTTTCTTTCCTTTTCGTTTCGAATTGGTATAGAATTTTTAAATAAAAACGTTGTAAACTCAAGATTTAGTATAATACGATGCCAATAAAACGTTGTATAAACCTCAGAGCTTGGTTTTGAAATGTATCTCACGTATTTAAAAGGTTAAAGCAAAAACGGGTTGCTTTTATTTAATGAGGTTTTCAGCCACCTCTTTCAATGCAGTGTTGTTATGCCGTTTCACTGCTTCTGCGTATGTTTTACGCTTGTTTGCTGCCACGCGTTCGACACGCACCGTTCTTCCTTTACTAAGACATTTATTCTTTCGGTTACATGTTTCAACGCAATGCCACGAACAACATCAACAATGGAAGCAAAGTGTTTTTGATGTATCTGTAAATTTGTAATCAATATATTTGAGTAAAAAGTTGAAATATTCTGGAATAATCAAAATTATAGATAAACGTAAATATCGATTAGAAAATGAGGTCAAATTGGGAACGATTTTTGGAGTGATTAACTAATTTCGTGGAACGAGGTCTATTTTATAAAAGTGTGAAGTAAGTGATAGAATGTTTCTTTCATGAGATACAGAGCCATAAAAGCACCATATCTTACGAAACGATTGCGCGCAAATCTTATGACGTTTTGGAAAAACACATCATGCCTTTTCCTAATGTCACCAATCCAATGAACCTTCAGTTATGGGTCGTATCCAGGTCTTTGGGAGCGAAGCCGCATCTAATGGGTGAAAATATTGCCTCACAAACTCAAATGAGTCTCTCTTCATACTATATTTTGTATACGAAAGAATGCAAATGCCATTGGAAAGAAATGTAAAGTACTTCCTCATGCTTTTCGATGAGTCGGATATTACTCCAAGAAGTATAATATCCCTCTCCAAGCAATTATAAAGCCTACCGTATTTTAAAATGGATGCGATTTTCCAACTTGATAAAGACAAAAATATAAAGGAATCAAATGTTTTGCAATCCACAAATGTACAAATAAAAATAGTTTCTACTCTTATCGATTTTTGTGGGGCTTCCGGCTTCCAGGTGGGAAAGGGTTCACCGAGAATCTAGCGTACATGTATTATTTAATAAAAATACATGTACATAAATACGTGTGTACGTACGTGGACGTGGACACCACGACCCTACCGGTATATACGTACATAATGTATATAAAAATGCATGTACTTGTATGTTGACGTTGACGTGTGTGAAAAATGAAAAATGTGCGGTAGGCAGTTAAGCTGTAGGTGTTGCTTGAGCTGTAGGATAGAGGCTTTAGCGCCTTTGCCTGTAGTAACTACTAC
>Ga0115008_10000328_pt1 | contig 34358 bp, 32 predicted proteins | sample FraStrMetagenome_FD_87164 | JGI IMG/M metagenome (GOLD analysis project Ga0115008, IMG submission 87164) | Marine eukaryotic phytoplankton communities from Arctic Ocean - Fram Strait ARC3M Metagenome | ecosystem: Environmental > Aquatic > Marine > Oceanic | place: Fram Strait | collected... | reverse complement strand
CCCAGTGAGCTTGCCCTGGATCTAACAACAGTAAGAGCAGCCTGAATTGATTCTTGCATAACGTCACCCAGAGAACCTGTCTTGATTATCCTACCCTTTCCATCTACATGTGAAGCTTCAATTGTTAGTAGCTCACCGCCAACTTCAGTCCATGCTAGACCTGTTACTTGGCCAATGGCATTATCTTTTTCAGCAATACCAAATTTGTATTTCTTTATACCGGAGAATTTTTCTAGATTTTTATTCGTAATTTTAGTTGGTGCAGATGTCGTTTTTTTATTTAGCAACCTATCTTTAACAACCTTTCGAAGTATTTTTGCTATTTGTCTTTCAAGGCCCCTTACCCCAGCTTCTCTTGTGTAATATCTAATAAGGGAAAGAATTACTTCTTTATCAAAATTAATCTCGCCATATTTCAAACCATTTCTTTCTATTTGTTTTGGTAAGAGATATTTATTAGCAATACTAGATTTTTCATCTTCTATGTAACCAGGGATTCTGATTATCTCCATTCTATCCAATAAAGGAGTGGGAATATTCAAGCTATTAGCAGTACATACAAACATTACCTCTGAAAGATCGTAGTCAACTTCTAGATAATGATCACTAAAAGAATTATTTTGCTCTGGATCTAAAACCTCAAGAAGTGCTGAAGCAGGATCGCCTCTGCTATCCATGCCCATTTTATCTATCTCGTCTAATAGAAATAATGGATTTTTAACGCCAACCTTAGAGAGTTTTTGAATTATTTTGCCTGGCATAGATCCGATATATGTTCTTCTATGGCCTCTAATTTCAGATTCATCTCTCACGCCACCAAGAGACATTCTTACAAACTTTCTATTTGTTGCTCTAGCTATGGATTCACCCAATGATGTCTTACCGACGCCAGGAGGACCAACTAAACATATTACCGGGGCCTTCATTGATTTAACTCTTTTTTGAACTGCTAGATACTCAATAATTCTTTCTTTTACCTCTGCAAGTCCATGATGGTCTTCTTCTAAGATATCAAGAGATGATTGAATATCTGAGTTAATCTTAGATTTTTTCTTCCATGGAACTTCTATCATGCAATCAAGATATGACCTAACAACAGATGCTTCTGCTGATGATGGAGACATATGCTTAAATTTTGATAATTCACTTTTGGCTTTCTTAAGAGCATCCTTGGGCATTCCTGCTGATTCAATTTTTTCTTCAAGAATATCTAACTCATCTCCTTCGTCACCTATCTCACCCAACTCTTTTTGAGCTGCTTTAATTTGCTCATTTAAGTAATATTCTCTTTGAGATTTTTCCATTTGTTTTTTAACACGTTCTCTTATCTTTTTTTCAACATCAACAACATCAAGTTGTGATTCTATAAAGGTAAGTAATTTCTCAGCCCTTATCTTAAGATCGGCAATTTCTAAAACTTGTTGCTTCTTGGAAGCATCGATTGGAAGATGACTTGATATAGAATCAATTAACCTAGAAAGATCATCGAGAGAATCAACTGTTGAAACAATTTCGGGGGGTATTCTTTTAGTAATACTGATGTAATCTTCAAATTTTGCCTTTATAAATCTTACTAAGTTTGAAGCATCGGCCTCCTTTAGAGGTATATCATCAATAGTTATAACACGGGCAACTGAGTAATCATCCTTATCTATAACTTTTTCGATAGAACATCGCTTGTAGCCTTCCACTAGAACCTTCATGGTTCCATCAGGTAATTTAATTAATTGAAGTAAGTTACTTATAGAGGCTGCCTTATGCATATCAGCAAATAATGGATCCTCAACAACTGGGTCAATCTGACTTACAAGAACAAGCTTTTTGTTGGATGACATGGCCGCATTTAGGGCTTGCACAGATTTAGGTCTGCCAACAAATAAGGTAGTTACAATTCCAGGAAATACAACAACGTCTCTGAGGGGAATTAAGGGTAAATCTGATTTAATTTCTTTCATAACTCCAATATAGGGATTGTTATGAAAATATCAATTGGCAGATGATGATTTTTTAGTAGTTGTTTTAAGAAGCCTTATAGGTTCTGATTTTGACATGACTGTATTCTCATCAATAATGACTTTCTCCAAGTCACTATTTGGAAGACCAAACATTGTTTCCATCAATAATTCTTCCATGATTGAACGCAAGCCCCTGGCTCCTGTCTTCCTTTTAATAGCCTGCTTGGCTATTTCGACCAGGGCCTCGTCTCTAAATACTAACTCAACATCATCAATCTCAAAAAGATGTTTATATTGATTTACCAAGGCATTTTTAGGCTCTTTAAGTATTCTAACTAACGCATGCTCATCTAGCTCATGAAGACTTGATATAACAGGAAGTCGGCCAACAAATTCCGGAATTAAACCGTATTTAACTAAATCATCTGGTTCTAAGTCATCTACATTACTAGTAATAGGTAAGACATTTGATTTTGAGCTGACTTCAGCTCCAAAACCTATCCCAATATTACTATTTCTTAAACTAATAACTTTGTCTAGGCCTGAAAATGCTCCACCGCATATAAAAAGAATATTTGAGGTATCGATCTGGATAAACTCTTGCTGTGGATGCTTTCTTCCACCTTGAGGCGGTATAGAGGCTACTGTTCCTTCAATCAATTTTAATAATGCCTGTTGGACACCCTCACCTGAAACATCTCTTGTAATGGATGGGTTGTCAGACTTTCTAGCAATCTTATCAATCTCATCGATATAGACAATTCCTAGCTGAGCTCTTTCCGGATCATAGTCAGATTTCTGTAATAATTTTTGAATAATATTCTCAACGTCTTCTCCCACATAGCCAGCTTCAGTTAAAGTTGTTGCATCTGCTATGGCAAAGGGAACATTTAATATTTTAGCTAAAGTTTGGGCCAGCAAAGTTTTACCGCTACCAGTAGGGCCTAAAAGTAATACATTACTTTTTTGAAGCTCAACGGCATCTTTGGAAGTATTCTTTTTTAATCTCTTGTAATGATTATAAACAGCAACTGACAAAACTTTTTTTGCTTTTTCCTGACCAATTACATACTCATCAAGCTTATTGAATATTTCTAAAGGGGATGGAAGTTCTTCCAGAGAATTATCATCTTCGCTGCTCTTAATTTCCTCTTCTATGATGTCATTACAAAGATCAACACATTCATTGCAAATATAGACACTAGGGCCGGCGATTAATTTTTTAACCTCATCCTGCACCTTGCCACAAAAAGAACAATTTAATTTATCTGAAGAAGTTTCACTTGCCATTAATTGGACCTCTCTCATTAAGTATTTTATCAACTATTCCATAAGATTTAGCAGAAGTAGCATCTAAGAAATTATCTCTATCAGTATCTTTTTCTATTTTTTTAATTGTTTGGCCTGTATGTTTTGCAAGGATCTCATTGACAACTTTTTTCATATGAAGAATTTCTTTTGCATGAATTTCAAAATCAGAAGCTTGACCCTGAAAACCTCCTAGAGGCTGATGTATCATAATTCTAGAATTTGGTAGAGCAAATCGCTTACCCTTGTCTCCACCAGCTAATAGAATTGCTCCCATACTAGCTGCTTGACCGATACATAATGTTGAAATAGATGCAGATATGAATTGCATGGTGTCGTATATAGCAAGACCAGCTGAAATACTTCCACCGGGTGAATTAATATAAATTGATATATCTTTTTCTGGATTCTCTGATTCAAGGAATAAGAGCTGAGCAACTACAAGGTTAGACATATAATCATCAACTTGACCAGTTAGAAATATAACTCTTTCCTTAAGAAGTCTTGAGTAAATATCAAAAGATCTCTCACCTCTTGGAGTCTGCTCTATTACCATCGGAACTAATGCTGATTGTATATCGTTCATATCTACCTATTTATTTGAAAGTTCGGAAAATTTAATTACCTTACCTTTAGATTTAAGGACATTTTCTAATTTTTCAACTAGCTGCTCTTCTAATACTATCATTTTAAATTGATCTAGTTGCTGAGGTTGATTTTCAACCCACTGTTTGAATTGCTCAGAGTCTTTATATTTAGTTGATTCTCTCTCAATATAAGCATCTACATTTTCTTTAGTTACAGTTATCTCAAAATGCTTAATTAGTTCTGAAAAAAGCAGATCGAGCTTTACTCTTTTAGCAGCATTTTCCATAAATGAATCTATTGGAAATAAGTCATCTCCAGCATTTTCTTCAGTATGCCCAATCCTCATTAAAGCATCTTTACGCATTAGATCGGCTTGCTCGTTAACAGTGACCTTCGGTACTGATATTTTATTAGTTTTTAAAAGAGTTTCATAAATAGATTCTTTGGTAAGGTCTTTTTCCTGCAAAGCCACCTCTTTCTTCATTCTATTAGTAATCTCTTCTTTAAAAGCTGCTTCATCCTTCACATCCATTTCAAGCTTTTTAAATAATTCTTCGTCTACTTTTGCAGCGCTTAGCTCCTGAATAGTCTTTAAGTTAATCTTGAATTCAGCTTCAATACCAGCAAGATCTTTCTTAAAATAATCGTCTGGAAAGGTAGATTTAATTGAGAATTCAGATGGCTCTTTTCCGATAATAGAATCTTCAAATCCAGGAATCATAGAATTACTTCCGAGAACTAATTTAAAATCTTTAGCTGAATTTCCTTCAAACTCTTCCCCATTAATAGTTCCTGTAAAATCTAAAATAACCTGATCATCTTTTTGTGATTTTCTACTTACGTCTTCCCAATCACCATATCTTTTAACAATATCTTTAATAGCCAAGTCTATGTCATCTTCTTCAATTGAGATTGTAACCTCTTCATAGCTAGTCCATCTACTTAGCTTAGGTGTTATGTCTGGAAAAACTTCAAAAGTTGCAGAGTAAGATATCGGCTTAGTAGGATCTTCGCTCTCTAGATCAACAGTTGGAGGTGATGCAGGTCTTAAATTATTTTCAGCCAATGCTGGAGGATATGAGTTTTGAATTAATTCATTAACAACATCTCCATGAATCGACGCTCCATATCTTTGCTTTAAGACATCAGTTGGAACTTTACCTTTTCTAAAACCGTCAAGTTTAGCCTCTCCTCTTATTTTATTAATCTTGGATTCAAATTTTGAATTGTACTCATCTACTGGGATTGAAACTGTTAATTTCCTTTCCAAATCTGTGAGTTTTTTTAACTTACTAGTCATATGATTTACCTAATTTAAATGGGGCGAGCGATGGGGTTCGAACCCACGGCCTCCGGAGCCACAATCCAGCGCTCTAACCAACTGAGCTACGCCCGCCACGAAACGCCACATTATAGATTAAAAATTACTATTATTAATTTTTTATTAAGCTAATATTATGATTAAAGCTCTCATTGCTATTTTTTCAATAGTTTTAGGGCCAAAGTATTTATATAACAGGGGGTTATTATGGATAATTTTTTAGAAGACACTACACGGTTTGTTAACCAAGCTATAAAGTTTGTCCCTATTTCAAAAGGGCTTGCAAATAAAATTACTACCTGTAACTCAACATATACAGTGAGATTTGGCGTTAGGCTTCGAGGTGATATACATACATTTGAAGGCTGGCGATCAGTTCATTCGGAGCATATGGAACCAACCAAAGGTGGCATAAGGTTTGATATGGCAACTCATGCAGATGAAGTCGAAGCCCTTGCTGCATTGATGTCCTATAAAAATGCAATTATTAATGTGCCATTTGGAGGGTCAAAAGGGGGTCTTAAAATTAACCCTCATGAATGGGAAGAGTTTGAAATTGAAAAAATAACTAGAAGGTTTGCCCAAGAACTCATTAAAAGAGATCTAATAAGTCCTTCTCAAAACGTACCAGCACCTGATATTGGAACTTCATCTAGAGAAATGGCATGGATTGCAGATGAATATAGAAAACTTAAATCAACTGATATAAATGCTGCGGCATGCGTAACAGGAAAACCAATAAATAAAAATGGATTACCTGGAAGAGAAGAAGCAACAGGTAGAGGAATTCAATTTATCGCTAGAGAGTTTTATAAAAATACAGACCTTCTTGAGAAATTTGGACTTTCTAAAAATTTAGAAAACAAAACTTTAATTGTTCAGGGTTTAGGGAATGTTGGCTACCATGCATCTAAATTTTTAACTGAAGATGAAAATGTTAAATTGATTGGCATCGCCGAATATAACGGCGGTATTTATAACGATAATGGTATAAACGTAGAACACGCAAAAAAATTCTTTGCTAAAAATAAATCTTTTGAGAACTATACCAAAGCCAAGTTTATAAAAGATGGTGCTCTTTTATTTAAAAAAGAATGTGACATATTAATACCGGCTGCTAGAGAAAATGTTATTACAGAAAAAAATGCTGGCTCAGTGAAAGCTAAGCTTATCATTGAGGCAGCTAATGGCCCTATAAGCTATGCAGCAAATAAGATTCTTAATAAAATGAATGTATTTGTCATACCAGATATTCTTGCCAATTCCGGGGGAGTTGCTGTGAGTTATTTTGAGTGGGTAAAAAATATAAGACACATAAGATTTGGCAGACTTGAGAAGAGAGAAAATGCTCTAAGGTACACAACTCTAATCGAAGCGATTGAGTCTATGACAGGAAAATCAATGCCAGAGAAATATAAAAGAAATTTTATTGACGGGGTTGAGGAAATTGATCTTATTAGATCAGGACTTGATGACATGATGATTGACGGATTTCAAGAAGTAAAAAAGGCTTATATGCAAAATAATAAGATACCTGATTTCAGAACAGCAGCTTATAAGGTAGCTATTGAGAAGATTGCCTTGTCATATGACTTTATAGGTCTATAGGAAAATATAAGGGATCGTCTAGCTCTTTCCATGGCTCATATACAGTCATTACATTTTTCAAAAGATCACTTTCTAAAAAGGTATTTAACCAGTATTTAATATTTTTAATATCCTCTTGGCCATCAAACCATTCGCCGTTAGCTAATCTAAACTGCCTTATAAATGGAAGGATGGAGATATCAAGCTTGTTTACATCATCTCCAAAAAACCAAGCTGGCCCAACAAATAATTTATCAAGTTCTTTTAATATCTTTAAACAGGATTCTCTGTGAATCTTTTCATCTACGTCATGGTATCTAGTTGAATACTTATACCTATCAAGGTTGAATTTAAAATCTCCATCGAACAATTTTATAGTTTTATCAGTAAATATTTCTTGATGGTCTACCAAGTTAGCATCGAATACATTGTTTTGTTCCAAGGCCCAATCGATAACATCAAGACTTTCATCAATAACTTTACCATTATCTAAAAGTAAAACTGGAACAGTGCCTTTGGGGGAGATATCGAGCATTGAAGATGGTTTATTCTTTAAACTTACCTCTCTTAATTCGCATTGAATATCTGTTAAGCACAGTACCATTCTGACTCTCATTGCGTAAGGACATCTTTTGAATGAATACAAGATATGCATAATTATGAATTATTTTTTAGCCAGATCTTTTGGCCCAATATGTTTTTGATTTCTTCCTCTGGCTATTTCAATCTGTTTTTGTCTGCTCATATATTTAGCCTTTTGCTCCTCAGTCTTCTCATTAAAACACTTATGACAAGATACACCTTTTATATAAGATAATGACTTCTTGTCTTCTTCAGTTATAGGCATCCTACATCCATGACACATATCAAAGGTACCCACTGATAAATCATGCCTAACAGACACCCTATCATCAAAAACAAAACACTCTCCACTCCACATGGAATCTTGCTCGTCTACAACTTCAAAGTACTTTAGTATTCCTCCTTTGAGATGGTTAACATTATTGAATCCATCCTTCTTCATAAAAGAGGATGCTTTTTCACAACGTATTCCCCCAGTACAAAACATAGCAACTTTTTTTGTTTCTTTATCTTCTTTGGTAAAATTTTGATTTTTAACCCACTCCGGAAATTCTCTAAATTTAACAGTATTTGGGTTTATTGAATTTTTAAAGGTTCCGATGGAGTACTCATAATCATTTCTAGTATCTATGAGGATAGTATTTTCATCAGATATCAAATCATTCCAATTTTCAGGATCAATATATTGTCCAACGATCTTATTTGGATCAATGGACTCATCACCAATAGTTACAATCTCTTTCTTTAATTTTATCTTGAGCCTCGCAAATGGATTTTCCTTAGATTGTGAATGCTTGATATCTAGATCAGAAAATCCATGAATACTTTTAATATATTTTAAAGCTAGTTTTAGATTTGTTTGCTCTCCAGCAATAGTTCCATTTAGCCCTTCCTCGCCCACTAAAATAGTTCCAGTAATTAAGTTATTTTTTAACTTTTTACGTAATTCAACTTGAAGAGTTTCAGGGTTGTCAATCAATGAAAATTTATATAGTGCGGCTACTGAGTACATGGAGAGATATTATATAAGAAAATGGCGCGCCTGAAGAGATTCGAACTCCTGACCCACGGATTAGAAATCCGTTGCTCTATCCAACTGAGCTACAGGCGCTGGTCGGGGTAGTAGGATTCGAACCTACGACCACTCGCTCCCAAAGCGAGTGCGCTACCAGACTGCGCTATACCCCGAAGGTGCAAATATTAAAGTTTATATAAAAAATAAGCAATGATCATATGAATAAATATTAATTAATATTGATTAGTGAGATAATAATCTCATGACAGCAATAATATTAGATGGTAAAAAATTAGCAACTCTTTCAGAAGAATTCATTAAAAAAGAGGTTTCTATGCTAGTTTCAGCTGGTATTACTCCAACTCTAGCCACAATATTAGTTGGTCATGACCCTGCTTCAGAAACATATGTAAAAATGAAGAGGAATACATGTAAAAGAGTTGGTATGGAGTCAATAGCTGTAGAACTTCCAGCTTCAACAACAACCGAAGAGCTGTTAAAAGCAATCAATGACCTGAATTCAGATGTTAATGTCCACGGAATTCTTCTGCAACATCCAACACCGTCTCACATAGATGAAAGAAAATGCTTTGATGCAATAGATATAGAAAAAGATGTCGATGGTGTAACTTGTCTTGGTTTTGGAAATATGTCTATGGGAATAGATGCTTATGGTTCATGCACACCTGCAGGAATTGTTAGATTAATAGAGCATTATGAATTGAAGGTAGAAGGTAAACATGCAGTTGTAGTAGGAAGAAGCCCTATTTTAGGAAAGCCTATGGCGATGATGTTATTGAACTTAAACGCTACTGTCACTATTTGTCATTCTAGAACTGAAAATATTGATTCTATTATTAAGCAAGCTGATCTAATTGTAGGTGCTGTTGGAATACCTGAGTTTATAAAAACTGAATGGATTAAAGAAGGTGCCATAGTAATCGATGCTGGATTTCATCCTGAAAAATGCGGAGATATTGATTTATCGGAAATGGATAATATCTCCTCTGCTTATACGCCAGTTCCAGGAGGCGTCGGGCCAATGACTATAAATACATTGATATTGCACACCATGAAATCTGCAAAAAAACTAATCAATAAATAAGCTTATTCTTTAGCCTCTTCTTCGGTAACTGGCTCATCCACCGATTCTAACTCGGCTTCAACTATCTCACCCTCTTCTTCTTCGACCTTCTCTCCCGAATCATTTGGCTTGAAAGGGAAAGGCTTATCATCTGTTTCAAATAACAAAAATGATAATGTGTCATGAAAAAATTCAATTATATATGCATTGAAGTTTCCTATTGACTCATTTGTTTTAGAAGTAAACAAAAAGAAAAGGAACTGAATAAAGGAGAGGCCAATGGATATGGATAAGGCAAAATTAATTGCAAAAGCATAACCAAGCATGAATATAAATCTTATCCATTTGCTTGTTTTTAAAATTTCATCTTTATCGATATGTTCCATAGTATTTCTTCCTAATATGTAAATTCTACATCAACTTCATGAGGATTATTAACAAGATCGTCAATTAATGTTTTTGGTGGATGTTTTTGGTAAATGATGTTGTACAAAGAATCAACAAGGGGCATATTAATTCCAAGGTCTTTCGACTCCTCTTTTATAACATCTAAGGTTCTAATGCCCTCTGCCACTTGACCAACTTTGTCCTTAGCTTCTTGAAGACTCATTCCTTGCCCTAGATTTGATCCTAACTGATAATTTCTTGATAAACCTGATGTGCAAGTTGCTACTAAATCTCCCATTCCAGAAAGACCAAGAAATGTAATAGGGTTTGCTCCTTTAGCAACTGCAAATCTACTCATTTCAGCCATGCTTCTTGTTAAAATTAAACCTACAGCATTTTCGCCAACATCTAATGAATCAGCCATGCCGCATATAATTGCATAAATATTCTTTAAAGCTCCTGCAAGCTCAACACCTTGAATATCATTACTCGAATAAACCTTAAATGTATCTGATGACAAAACCTCTTTAACCTGATTAAGCAGGGCATTGCTTGAGCTAGCAATAACGGTTCCTGCTACTTTTTTTTCAGCTATCTCTCTTGCAAGGTTTGGACCGCTTAGAACGCCAACATGATTTTTCTTAGTATCTATGTTCATGGAAATAATATCTGACATGGACCTAAATGGATTTAATTTAATACCTTTAGTACAAGAAATAATATGCGAGCCCTCTTCGATCATAGGATTGATTCGCTCCATTATTGTTTCAAAAATTACACTTGGAGTAGCTATAAATACCAATGATGAGCTTTTCATAACATCTTCTAACTTTTCAGAAGCCAGTATATTTGGAGATAATTGTAATTCTGGATGGTAGGTAGAATTAGCACCTTCAGAGTTAATTCTAAGAGCCTGCTCAGAATCTCTTACCCACAAAGATACCTTATATCCATTTGAAGCTGCAATGTTGGCCAGGACGGTGCCAAAGCTACCTCCTCCCAATACAGCAACCTTCGTATTAGTATTCATGATTATGATAAATATTTATCAAGCTGCCTAAGATACTTAGATGGATCCTTGGGAGAGCCTCCCTCTGCAATAACTGCGTAATCATATAAAAAATCTACAAACGAATTAAATTGCTTTCCTTTTAAATCTTTTAATTTTTTTAGAAGTTTATGTTTAATATTTATTTCAAAGATAGGATGTGAGGACCCTAGGGTTTGGCCTGATGCTTCAAGAATTTGTCTTAACTGTGCTCCAGGTTCATTTTGAGGAAGAATAAGACAAGTGGCTGAGTTAGTAAGTCTTGAGCTAACTAAAACATCAGAAACCTTATCATCTAGATGTTTTTTTATTTTCTCAACAAGCCCTTGATCAGCCTCAGAGACTTTCTTATCAGAGGCATCACTATCAGCACTTTCTTTTGCCGCATTGACTAGTTGTTTACCCTTATATTCATTAAGACCGGTCATTAGCCACTCATCAATTCTATCCGTTAACAGAAGTACTTCTGTTTCTTTAGACCTCAATCCCTCAATATGGGGTGAGTTAGCAGCTGCTTCATAGGTATCTGCAACACAATAATATATTTTATCTTGGTCATCATTCATTCTGCCTAAATAATCATCAAGAGTTTGGTCTGCATTATTAGAATCATTATGAGATGTACAAAAAAGCAATAAGCTAGAAATTAGCTCTTTATTTTCAATATCTTCAGATGGGCCTTCCTTTAAAACCAAACCATACTCTACCCAAAATTCTTTATATTTATCTAATGATGAATCTTTCAGGGATTTTAAGGATTCTAATATTTTTTTAGTTACGCCTTTTTTAATTGTGTCTACAAGGGGATGCTCTTGTAGAATTTCTCTAGAAACATTTAAAGGTAAGTCGCCCGTATCAATAATACCTCTAACAAATCTTAAATATAAAGGAAGGAAATTAGATGCATCATCCATAATAAAGACTCTTTGAATGTAAAGCTTTATACCTCTTGGAGACTCTCTATTCCATAAGTCAAAAGGAGGTTTAGAGGGGATATATAATAAATTAGTATATTCATTTTTTCCTTCAACTTTATTATGAGCCCACATCAATGGATCAGCTTGGTCGTAGCTCATAAATTTATAAAATTCTTTATATTCATCGTCCTTTATAGATCTTTTAGGCTTTAGCCATAATGCTTCAGCGTCGTTTATTCTGTGAGTTTCGTTAGATTCTGAAATTAGATTAAGTGGGAAATTAATATACTGGGAATACTTTTCTAGTAAGTATCTAACCCTACCCTCATCTGCAAATTCTTTATTTTCTTCATTTAGAAAGATAATTATGTCTGTACCATTTGTTTCTTTTGTTACTTGCTGTAATTTATATTTTTCTTCTCCGTCACTCTCCCATAAGGTGGCAGCATCTGAATTATCAAAAACTGATTTAGTAATTACCTGAACCTTATCAGCTACCATAAATGCTGAATAGAAACCAACTCCAAATTGACCTATTAAGTTTGAATCTTTTTTATCATCTCCGGTAATATTACCCAGGAATGAAGCAGTTCCTGATCTGGCAATAGTTCCAATATTTTCAATGACTTCGGCTTCTGACATTCCAATTCCATTATCAGAAATAATAATTTTATTTTCTTCTTTAATTACTTTTACATCAATTTTTAGATCTTTGTTAAAAATAGATAGTGACTTGTCTTCTACAGCCTTAAATCTAAGTTTATCAATGGCATCTGAGGCATTAGAGACAAGCTCTCTAACAAATATTTCTTTATTAGAATATAAAGAATGGATCATTAGCTTAAGAAGCTGCTTGGTTTCGGTTTGAAATACTTTAGTTTTTGATTTAGCCATGTTAATTCCCCTATGTTAAGTTATTTGTAGTTCCTAATATTTGAAATTCAAGGTCTAAGCCTATATTTATAGATAAATTACTCTAACTATCTGAACTATTGATGCGATGAAAATAATCACAGTATTAAAAACACTGAGGCTATGTAATCCCTTAAATAAACTATCCCAACCTCTGTCTTTTGCAATATTTGTTAATGGGATAATTATGTATCCAAGAAATGAAAAAGAAACAGCTACCAGAGCAATATAAATATCAATTGTTGAAAAGAAGAGATATGAAATCAATAAAGCTATTAGAGTAATTAAAAATAATAATAAGTAATATCTTGGAAAGATTTTTCTTAAGAAGTTAGATGCATTCTGATCATCAAGTACTTTAAAAACTACTGGAGCCGTTAGAAGAACTTGAGCAAATATTATCCCCAAAACCAATGAGTAGCATAATATTAGGATAATTAATGTAACTATATTCATAATTAAGTGGCGGTCTGACGGGGAATCGAACCCCGAACACCGCCGTGACAGGGCGGAATTATAACCGTTTAACTACCAGACCACTAAACCGTTGGATGGAATAATATCTATTTTAGATAAAAGTGCAACCCAAAAAAATGGTGGGTGATGACAGGTTCGAACTGCCGACCCTCTCGGTGTAAACGAGATGCTCTACCAAACTGAGCTAATCACCCATTTCATCAATCAAAAAAGCTATATTTTATAACTACTAATGATTGAGGGGGCTAATAATACTATTTTATTTATAAAAATAATACGACTATTTCACATCAAACTTTATTTTTTTGAAAGATTAATTCTTGCTAAATATATCCCCAAGAAAGTTATCCCTACAAATAGTAATTGTGTAATATTTAAGAATTCTGAGAAAATAAAAGAAGCAAGTATAGTCGCAGTTAAAGGCTGCATCAGCAAACCAATTGAACCGCTAGATGCTGAGATATTAGCTATGCCTATAGTAATTAAAAACTGTCCTCCAAACTGGCATAAGAAGGCCAAAAGTATCAAATTACCCCATTCTATAGTCGAAGTCGGAATTTTTACCCCTCCTTCTATTACAGTTGGAATAATTGAAAAGATACAGCAGAAAAAAGTTGTATAAAAAATAATATTTAAAGCCGTTTCCTTTCCAAGCCTAGATATAATTAATAAATAAGTCCCGTAGAACAAGGCAGCAACAAGACATAAAATATCTCCCAATACCTTCCCATTGGCATAATTGCTAGAAAATATTATTAAACCACTAATGCCAAGGTAAGTTATAAAAAATGATAAAACAAAGCCCTTTTTTGGAACTTCTTTAAAAATAATAAAAGATAAAATAGCAACAAAAATTGGGGCAGAATTGACAATTATTGTTGCATTGGATACTGATGTTATATTCATGCTGTAGTGCCAAAGTAGAAGATCAGTTGTAAACGCCAAGGATGCGATTGCAGAATAGAGAATCGTTTTTTTACTTTTAACTCTAAAAAAAATAGTTTTATTTTTAATAAAATTAAGTGCTAAAAGGAAAGGTAATGTAAGAAACATTCTATAAAAAAGTATTCCAGATGAAGATAATTCACTCCATTTAACGAATATTGGAGCAAAGCCGATAAGCATGGCGCCTGCAGCTAACATAATAAAATAATTTGAACGCTGAAAATTCTCAATCATGAAGTTATACTTTGTCTATGAAAGAAGACATTGTAGAGCAAGATAACGAAATTATCTCTGTTGGTGAGCTTAATAGATCGGCTAAGTACCTTCTAGAGAACACTTTTAATAATATTGCCGTTGTAGGTGAAATATCTAATATGTCTAGGCCAAGCTCCGGTCATATTTACTTCACATTAAAAGATGAAGATGGAGCTATTGGCTGTGCAATGTGGCGTTCTCAAGCATCGAGACTCAATTTTTCACCTGAAAATGGAGATCAGTGCATCCTTAAAGGCCAAGTAAGTCTTTATCCTGCAACGGGTAGATATCAGCTAATGGTTAAATCAATTGAACAAGCTGGCTCTGGAAACCTAATGCAGCAATTCGAAGCCTTGAAAAACAAACTTGATAAAGAAGGGTTATTTGATTTAAATACAAAACGAGATATTCCTAAATCTCCTAGGCATATAGGAGTTATTACTTCTGAATCAACTGCTGCTTTACAAGATATTTTAAGCACAATTCAAAGAAGGGCTCCATCGGCACAAGTGAGCATAAGCGCCTCAGTGGTTCAAGGAGATAATGCGCCAAATAATATAATAAAGGCTCTAAACAGGATTGTTATATTCAATGAAAAAAACCCTGATAATAAGATAGATGTTGTAATTCTAGCAAGAGGCGGCGGTTCTATCGAGGATCTGTGGTGCTTTAACAACGAGGATTTGGCCAGAGAAATAGCTGCATACCCTATTCCAACAATATCTGGAGTTGGTCATGAAATAGATTTTACAATTTGTGATTTTGTGTCTGATATGAGGGCTCCCACACCAACAGCATCTGCTGAATTAGTTTCAGAATTTAATTTTAAAATAAGAGATAGGCTGGCTGATTTAAATTTATCTCTTTTTAAATCTATAGAGCAGGTGATTAGAACTAAAAAACAATTTGTCGGCGCATTGAAATTAAGCATTAAGAATCCATTGATGATATTAAGAGAACAAAGTCAGAAATTAGATAATTTTGAGTTGAGGTTAAATCAAAAGATATCTCTTAACTATGCAATTAAAAATCAATCGATCAAGCTTCTCTCATCAAGACTTCTTCAAAAAAGCCCAAAATCATTTTTAAAAGAGCTAAATAACAAAATATTGAATATAGATTCAAACTTAACTAAAAGTATAAAAATAAAAATATCATTTAACCGTTCTCAGCTGTCTGAATATAATAAAAATCTTTCAATACTCAATCCTTTATCTATTCTAGATAGGGGTTATTCAATAATTCAAAATAAAGCTGGTGTAGCTGTTAAATCAAGTAAAGAGGTAGGCTTGGGGGAAATTCTATCAGCGAGATTAAGCGAAGGATTTGTTCAGGTTGAAGTAAATAAAATTGATGAATAAAGCATTTTATTCTTTTTTCTTGCTCCTTACATATGCTAATTTCTGTCAAGCGGCTTTGGATGGAGTGCCTGGAGAAGTTATTGCAGTAAAAAATCATGAGGGCATTTCGAATTTAGATCAGAGGCTTTTAGAAATTAATTTTAAAGACCAGGATTATATTTTGCTTCCTATCCCCTATTCAGCCTCAAGCAAATCTAACCAGTTTTATGGGATGAGAATAAATATAATAAAGAAAGACTTTGGAGAATCAAGAATAACTATAAATGATTTATCTAAAGTTAATTTAAGTAAAGAAGATTCAGACAGGGCCTATAAAGAGGCAATGCAAATCAAAAATGCAGTTAATACCTACTCAATAGATTTGAAGCCAAATATGAACTTTGCCTCACCCATACCAAATGGAATTATTTCAAGCAGGTATGGAAAGAAAAGATTTATAAATAGCGCCCCTAGATCCCCTCACCTTTCATTGGACATAGCAGCAGGCGAAGGTACTCCTATTCAAGCTCCAGCTAAAGGCAAGGTGATTCTAACTGGTAACTTTTTTTACTCAGGAAACTATTTAATAATCGATCACGGTTATGGTCTTTTATCTTCTTACAGTCACATGTCTGAGATATATCTAAAAACTGGAGATTATGTTGAGAAAGGTGAAGGCATTGGCTCTGTTGGGTCAACTGGTCGGGTAACAGGTCCTCATCTTCATTGGACTGTCTATCTAAATAAGATCAGGATTAATCCTGAGTCACTATTAAAAAAAGATTACCTACAAAGTATTTTGCAAAGCTACAAGGATGTTATTTAGATCATCTTTTGTTTGAGGTCTAAAAAAAGATTTTTCTAAAATACCGTTAGGATTAATAAAAAATGTTGCAGGGACTGCTGGTGGTGTTTCTATACCCCATATATCCCTTGGATGAGATATAAGAGATGGTATTTCTAAATTAAATTTTCTAGCTACAGGATCAAGGTCAGTCTCATCTAATTCATCAAAATTAAATGCAAATACACGAACCTCTGGATTTTCTTTAGAGAATTCAATTAATTCTGGTATTTCTTTTATACAAGGTGCACACCAGTCTGCCCAATAGTTTACAACGATCCAACTTCCTTTCATTTTCTCAAAAGTTGTATTGGAGCCATTAAAAACTTCTACATCATTTTTTTGACATCCAAATAATAGGAATATGCATATCAGGGGTATAATTTTCTTAATCATGGAAGATATCATAGGCTAAAAATATGGAAAATAAATACCTGTTAATACTTTTTTACTCTGCTGGTGGATCTGTAAGAAATATAGCTCATTCAATTGCTGAGGGAGCAGAGAATGAGGGTGTTGAAATTAAAATAAGAACAGTGCCTAAAGTTTCAGCAGTAACTGAGCAAACTGAAGAGCTAATTCCAGATAAAGGAGAGATATATTGCACAAAAGATGATTTGATTAACTGCAGCGGTCTGGCTATAGGCTCTCCAACAAGATTTGGTTCAATGGCATCACCTCTTAAATATTTCCTAGACTCCACTGGAGATTTATGGGCCTCTAATACACTTGAAGGTAAGCCTGGCATAGCTTTTACATCTACGGGATCAATGCACGGAGGACAAGAAGTAACTTTGTTTAATTTAATAACCTATATGCTGCACCATGGGATGATAATTCATGGCTCGCCTTACTCAATTAAAGAATTAAGTAGCTCTACTGCTGGGGGAACTCCATACGGCCCATCGCATGTCGAAAGCTTTAATGACAGTAATAAGCTAACCCCAGATGAGCATACTATTGCAATGGAAACAGGTATTAGATTAGCTAAATTAATCAAGAAATTAAATGCTTAGCCTTAAAAAATATAAGGCACTAACTAGTTTGTTTATATTTTCATTAATCCTTGTAAAGTTTTTAACTGTTATTGATCTCAGAATCACCAATACTTTTTTTATTATATGGTCTATACCTTTCGTATTTTTTTACTTCCAAGCAAGATCTCTTTCAATTAAAGCCTATCAATGGTTTTGCTTTATATTGCTTATATACTTCATGTCTTCTGCATTAAGAGTGTTTGGAGTAGATATCTATCTATATGACTTGCTTGAATTAATCCTAGTTATGTTCTTTTTTATACATTGCATGCTCGGGCCCAAGACCATTAGAAAATATATGTAAAGTTTACTTTACATAAGCCTGCTACTAATCTATTATCCGTAATCATTAAAGATAATTAATAATGTAACCTTACCTTCTCAAGGTATAGATGGTAATGTTGCGTAACATTTTTAAAGAAATTAAATATATTAAGGGGTTGATCTAATGAGTGAAAAAAAATCAATATGGGGGAAAGCTGATAGCTTTCTTAGTCTTACAAGAAAAATTATAGTCAATGGTGCAACAGCTCTTGTATTAGTTGTTCTTACTTTCTCAATTTTAGGTGGTGTTGGTTCTGCATTCAGTGGTTCCGATAAGGTTGAATCAAAAGGTAAAATATTATGGTTTAAGCCAATAGGCGTTGTGGTTGATTCAAAGGTTTTGGGAACTGGATCAGTTGATTTGAACACTATTTTAAGTGGTGGAAACACTGCTCAGCAACATGAGTTACAGGATTTACTAGATGTACTTAACAGCGCAGCTACAGATGATGACCTAGCTGCTGTCTATGTAAATGTATCTGAGCTAGGCATGTACTGGGCATCGGCATTTAAGCTTGCAGATGCAGTTAAAAATGTTAAAGACAGTGGCAAACAAGTTATTGCTTACTCAGAATCTTACGGTAATTCCTCCTATCTTATAAGTTCTCAAGCCGATATGGTAATGGTTAATGAGTATGGAGGAGTTAGTGCTTTTGGTTTTTCTAGAAAAAGAGAATATTACGTAGATTTTTATAAGAATATCAAATTAAATTTTAATATCTTTACTGCTGGTGATTTCAAATCTGGACCAGAGCCCTATACTAGAGATTCTATGTCCGAAAATGATAAGCTTGCATGGAATGAATTTGCCAATCCTATGTGGAAAAAAATGACAGGCATGATGGAAGAAGGAAGAGGATTGCCTATTGGGACAATCCAAACATACGGTGATACTGCATATGAAATGATGGCAACCAATCCTGAAACTGCCCAAGTTGCATACGAAATTGGTTTAGTAGATAAAGTTGTAACAAGAGAGGAATTAAAAGATTGGATGTTTCAGCAATATCCAAATAAAGAAGAAGATAGATATGCATTCCCTGATAGTATTTCAATATACGATTACTTATCAACTATAGACGATCAAAAAAACCAATCTAAAAATAATATTGCTGTTATTAATGTTGAAGGCGCGATTATGACTGGTGAGACTGCATATGGTGTTGCTGGGTCAGATACTATCGTAGAAAATATCCAATCAGCAACCCAAGATAAGACAGTAAAAGCCATGGTTCTTAGGGTCAATAGTCCAGGTGGTGATGTTTGGGCAAGTGAACTAATAACAAATGCCTTAATTGAATTTAAAGAGACTGGGAGACCCGTAATATCTTCAATGGGAGATATAGCAGCTTCTGGGGGGGTCTGGGTTACAACTAATTCTGATGAAATATGGGCAGAAAAAGATACCCTAACTGGCTCTATTGGAGTCTATGGAATTATTCCAACTTTAGATGGGATATATGATTGGGCTGGAATAAAGGTTGATGGGGTAAGCTCTACAAAAGCAGCAGAGTGGGATGAGAGAGAATCAATGCCCAATGAAGTCAAAGATGCAATTCAAGCAAGTATTGATAATACATATTTTAAGTTTGTAACAAAAGTTGCTGAAAATAGAGGTATGGAATACGGAGAGGTTCTTCCTATAGCTGGTGGAAGAATATGGGCTGGCTACAAAGCGCTTGAATTAGGTCTTGTTGATAAAATAGGAGATTTAGATGATGCTTTATTATCAGCAGCTGAAAAAGCTGGCTTAAAAGACTTTAAAGTTAAGACATATAAAAAGCCAGTTGATCCAATTGATGCGCTTTTGAATGGATTGCTTGAAAATATTAATATTAAAGTTGATGTAGATCCAAGACTGGAGTTATTAAGCTCGGTTCTTCCCAAGCAACTAAAAGTTATTAATCCTACTAAGAAAAGTGTACTGGCTTATTGCTTTGATTGCGATTTAGAGTAGTTCTTTAATTAGGGGTATTGTAATTCTTCGTTTCATTTCCATTGAGAGCTGATCAAGGCTCTCTAGGATTCCTACTAAGTCTGAAATATTTCGTTTTGCATAAGTCAGTAAATACTGAGCTTCCTTATCTCCTAAATCTATTGACCTTAGCTTTGCAATAAATTTTAAAGCTTCCAATAAATTATCCTGATGTATTGGAAGTAATTCATAACTATTCAGTTTTCTTAATCTTGACTCTAAATCAGGCAAAGAAAAGCCCAGAGATCCTGTCTCTAGGGAAGCAGAAAAAACTAACTTACACTTAGAGTGGAGTGAATTATTGATTAAATTGAAAACTCCCTTCTCCCATTCACTATCTGCAATGATATTTTCAAGCCCATCAAGACATACCAAATCCATTGTCTCGATAGAGTCTAATATGCCAACACCATATTTAATCACATCTTCAAAAGGAATATATAAAGAAGATTTACCCGCGCTGCTGTATGCATTACATAATGATTGAAGTAAATATGTTTTACCTGCGTTTTTATTTCCATATATAAAGACGTCATCTAATTGTGATAAATCAGTAATAACAGAAATAAGTTCATTATTTAAAGGGTCTACGTAAAAGTTCTCAAAAGAGGATTTATAAGTCTTATTCCAAGGAAATGTTAGCTGCTTAGGGTTATTCATTATGGTAGGCCTTAATATCGTAATACCAATTGTATGCATAAGCCACAAGACTAATTAAAGTTACTATAACAATTGATATATCCAGTACTACCAAGGAAATACTAATCCCAAGAAGCTCAAATAAAATAATAATGAAGATGTAGGCGATCTGAAGAGCTGTGGTTAGCTTTCCTAAAATATTAGGGAGTGGCGCATTGGATTCTATTAAAGTCATCTGCACTGCCGCGCCAACCAAAATTGCTACATCTCTACTAAAGAAAATAATAAAAATATAAAGGGGAATATACTCACCAATCCATAATATAAAAATAGTTCCTGTTAGAAGCAGTTTATCTGCAACAGGATCGAGTATTTTTCCCAATTCTGTCTGCCAACTCATTCGCCTCGCAAGGAAGCCATCAAGTGCATCTGTAAGAGACGCAATAGCAAAAAATATTAAGCTCATTATAAAGTCCTTGCTGAGAAGGCTCTCAAGGATTGGATAAATTAAAGCTATCCTTAAAATAGATAAAAAGTTAGGAATAAAAATAAAATACTTACTCATTTTTTATAATACAAATTAATAGAATTAGAACCCTCTTCACTTGCTAATATATCAAGAAAGCCGTTACTTTCAATCTCTTTTAAAATTGAGTCTATAGATCCGTAGGTAGAAGCTTTATAGGAAATAGTGTTATCAGAAAAACTTATTATTTCTAGGTTTGGGATGCTTAAGATCATTTTCATTTTTTTATTAAGCTCAAGGTAATCTTCATGGGTATTAATGCCTTTAATAGAAATGTAAGCAAAGGATTCATTTGATGTTTGAACTTGGAACTCAGCCAAGCTTTCATCAATAAGTCTAGATAAAAAAGTTCTAAACTTCTCTTCAAGGTCTACTACAAAATTAGAGCTCTTAAAATTAGCATTCATGTCTCCAGAAATTAGCCAATCATTTAACCCAAGATTGGAAATTTTTATATTTACTAATTTATGGTAATCGTACTTTGAGGCTATATAAGTTTTGGGATCAGCAAGAATATTAAAAGAAGATATTTTTTTAGTATCTTCTAAATCAAAAATTGGAAGCTCTAAGAAAATACCCCTTTCTTTAGATAGACTGTTTAGTAATTTTTTTAAAACTTTGTCCATATCATGAATTTCTTTATTAGAGGATACGAAATAAGGTTGATCAGACCCAGAATCAACCTCAAAAAGAAATAAAACTACCGGTCTAGAATAGCCAACAATTGGTATTGATAGCTCTTTAAACTTGCTAACTAGCATATCTTGATTGAATTTAACTTGAAGGTAACTTAAGTCATCAATATTTTTAACAGAATAGCTAATAATTAGATCTTTACGAGATGTTCCAGAATTAATTATCTTCCATATATTGGAAGGTGAATCATCTCCACTTAATCTATAAATCATATTATTAAAAGATAGATTAATAGATTGCTCTATCTTTGAGGTATTTTCTATAGGCTCATAAATAGTAAAAAGTTCATTAAACTCCTTCCCAAAGGAGAGATTAGAAAAGATAATAAGTACTACTGTTAAATGTTTAATTAAATTGTTATGCATTTGTCTCACAATAGGTATTCTAAATGACAAAAGAAATTATAGACAATGATCCTTACAAATCAGCTGGTGTAGATATAAATGCTGGTAATGAATTAGTTGACCTGATAAAAAAAGATGTCTCAGCATCCCATGGACCCAACGTTCTTGGAAATATTGGTGGTTTTGCTGGAATGTTTAGACTCGACAAGAAATACAAAAACCCTATTTTAGTAGCCTGTACGGATGGGGTTGGTACCAAAGTAGCTCTTGCACAAGAAACTGGTATGTTAGAAGGAATCGGACAAGATCTTGTTGCTATGTGTGTTAATGATCTAATAGTTTGTGGTGCCAAACCACTATTCTTTCTTGATTACTTTGCATCATCTAAATTAGAAATTAAAGAAGCATCAACCATAATAAGCAGCATAGCTAAAGCCTGCATCGAATCAGAATGTGCTCTTTTAGGGGGAGAAACAGCAGAAATGCCTGGTCACTATGTTGGAAAAAACTTTGATTTAGCTGGTTTTTCTGTTGGCTGTGTAGATGAAGATAAAATAATTAATAATAAAACTATTTCAGCAGGAAATGTTCTTATTGGTATAGAGTCAAGCGGACCTCATTCAAATGGATTTTCGTTAATAAGAAAAATAATTAAAGATGCTAACTTAGGTGAAAGAGACTTTGCTAGAATTACTGAAATGGCATTAAAGCCGACCATCCTTTACCCCTCCTTAATAATTAATCTAATAGATAAATTTAAAATTCACGGAATGGCTCATATTACAGGCGGAGGATTGACAGAAAATATTCCGAGATCTATTCCTGAAAATCTTTCTGTTCAAATATTAAAAGATTCATGGCCAATGCCTGAGATATTTAAATGGCTAAAAGATACCGGTAATATCAAAGAAGCAGATATGTATAGAATATTTAATTGCGGAATTGGTATGGTTTTAATTGTAGACTCAGAAAATGCTCAACAAATCCAAGATAGGGTTAGTGAGGAAGGATATAAAAGCTTTGTGATTGGATCTGTTAAAGAAAAAAGCTCTGATGAGTTAGTTACTTTTATATAAATTCATGAAAAGGATAGTTTTTCTAATTTCAGGAAATGGAACTAATCTTCAGGCTATTATAGACAAATGCAAAACTGGCGATATCAATGCAAATATAGTTTCAGTTGTAAGCAATAATCCTGATGCATTTGGTATAGAAAGAGCTAAGTCTGAAGGCATTGAAACAAAAGTAATAAATCATAAAAACTTCAAGAATAGAGATCTATTTGATAATGAATTATTCAAATATATAGAGGAAGTAAATCCTGATCTAATTGTATTAGCTGGATTCATGAGAATTCTTACTCCAAAAATTACTGATAGCTATTTTGGTAAAATTATTAATATTCACCCCTCTTTACTTCCAAAGTACCCAGGATTAAATACACACTCCAAAGTTATAGAAAATAAAGACTCTAGTCATGGAGTTTCTATTCACTATGTATCAAACGAATTAGATGCTGGGCCCTTAATAGCTCAAGCGACAATAAAAACTAAAGATAAAGAGGCTATAGAAGACTTGATAGAAAGAGTTCATGCGGCTGAGCATAAAATTTTTCCTAAAGTAATAAAGCTTATCTGTGATGATCAGATTGTACTTAATTCTGAAAAGGTAATTTTTCATGATCTTAAGACAAATGGAGTACATATTGATGAATATTATTAAGTATAAGTTTATTTTTTTATTACTAATCTCTTTAGATATGAGTGCGGCCTTAATAAAAGATTATGTTGCTCGTTACTCATTTAAGTCAGATGAAATATCAATTAACGGTATAAGAAAACTAACAACTCAAGATCAAGGATACGAGCTAAGCTTCGAAGCAAAAAGCATGATTGCAAAGCTGGGATTTAATTCAAGCTTTATCGTTTCTGAAGATCAGGTTATTTCTAAAGCCTACGAGGTGAAAATAAAGCCTAAGTTTGTAAAAAGAGATCAGAGCATTGATTACAACTATAATAAAAAACAAATCACCTCGCTTGGAAGAAATTCATGGGGTGTAGAATTTAACCCTATGGAAAGACCTTTAGACCCAATGAATGCTCAGATTCAAATTAGATTAAATCTACTTAAAGGAGTTAACGAGTTTTCATTAAAGCTTGTAGAAATGAAAAATGGAGAAATTCAAGACAATTTCTATAAAATAATTGGTAGTGATTTATGTGTAGTAGGAGAAAAAGAATATGCGTGTACTATTTTAAAGAGAAATAGAGAAAAAGAAGGTAGGGAAACTTTATATTACTTAGCCCCCGAGCTAGATTATATGTTTTTAAAAATTATAGACACCAGCCCAGAGCGAGAACAAAAACTAGAGTTAATAGAAATCTTAAGTCTTGGGTAGAGTTACTCCGGTTTGACCTTGATACTTCCCACTTCTATCCTTGTAACTAACCTCACACTGCTCATCAGATTCAAAAAATAACATTTGTGCAACCCCTTCACCTGCATATATCTTCGCAGGAAGATTGGTTGTATTAGAAAACTCTAAAGTGACATGACCTTCCCACTCTGGCTCTAGCGGGGTGACATTAACAATAATGCCACATCTTGCATATGTAGATTTTCCAAGACATATAGTTAATACATTTCTTGGTATTCTAAAATACTCAACTGTTCTTGCTAAAGCAAATGAGTTTGGAGGAATAACACAAACATCAGATTGGATGTCAACAAAACTCTTTGCATCAAAAGACTTAGGATCAACGATTGCAGAATGAATATTAGTAAAAACCTTGAATTCATTAGCACATCTGACGTCATAGCCATAACTAGATACGCCATACGAGATTAACTTTTCACCATTTTCATCAAGCCTTACTTGGTTTTTTGAAAAAGGCTCTATCATTCTATCTTCAATAGATTTTTTTGTTATCCACTTGTCTGATTTAATCGACATTTACTTCTGTTCTCCCTTGAATTGCTCTCGCAATAGTGTTTCCATCGACATACTCTAACTCCCCTCCAATAGGAATGCCATAAGATATTCTAGAAACCTTGATATCTTTAATATGGTCACTAATAAACATAGCTGTAGCATCGCCTTCTACAGTTGAGCTTGTAGCTAAAATGACTTCTTGGATATCTTCTATTGATAATAAGCTCAAAAAATCGTCTATACCAAGATCTTCTGGGCCCACACCTTCAATTGGCGAAAGTCTTCCTAAAAGAACAAAATATTTACCTCTAAAACCTCCTGTAGATTCTATGGCAAGGACATCCGACGGGCTCTCAACAACACAAACACTCGAGCTATCTCTAGATGTATCGGTACAAGTTTTACATAATTCAGTTGAGGTTAGCATCCGACATCGTGAACACCGTCTGATATGCTCCAGAGCTTCTTGCATTGTTTTAGCTAGAATGCCTGCCCCATCTTTATTCTTATCTAGCAAGTAAAGAGCCATTCTCTGTGCAGATTTTTTTCCAACACCGGGAAGAATTGTTAGGGCATTAATTAGTTCGTTTAATAAGTCTTGATTCATTTTATTATGTTATTGGCTTTATTGATCCGTCTTTGATACTACCATCAAACTTTTTAAGGAAATTTTGAATTGAAGCATCTTGAGTAATATTTTCTTCTGCAATTGTTTGCTTATTAGCCGCTTCGATATCTTTAATTCCCAGAGGCGAGCTATCTGCATGACCATGCTCAACCTTAATATCCAAGTCATCACCCAAGATGGACATGCATGCTGATTTAAACTCGGAAAAGATATTATCAGGAATTTTATTTTCTTCATCTAAGCCAACTAAAATAAGTGTATTGTTTTCATAGCTTGCATAAGAAAGATAGCCAAAATAGCTTCTAGCAAAAACACTTATATCCAAAGAATCAAAGAAACTCACCCAGCTCTCTGGTGAGTTAATAATCTTGCCATTAATTACAGGAGGAGTCTTTGTATTTATTTCTTTCAAAATTACAGGAGTTTTTGATTCATGGATAGCTTCAACGACTTTAACTTCTGGCTGCAGTTCTGATTTTGAATTTTTTGACAGACTTTCAGTTTTTAAGTTTTTTTTTTCTTCCACAGGGGCTCTAGGTAGGCTTTGATCAATTTTGTGCAGAGGATTAAAAGCCAACATTCTTAGAAGACATATTTCCAGAGATTCTTTTGCACTTGGATGAACGTGGAACTTGGAATATGCATTAACTGCAATCTCATACAAGAGCTGACAAAACTCTTCATCAACCCTATTAGCTAGATCCTTAATTGCAGAATCCTTGGAGTTGCAAAGTACTTGCTCTAATGATGTTTTGTGAAGTATTGATATAATACTTTTTAGAATTGCTTCATATTCAGGAGAGAGTTCTTCAATTTTATATAAATGATTAAAAGCTCCCTCGCCATCGCCATCAACAACTGAATTTATTAAAGAAATTAGCAATGAATCATCTATCGTTCCTAATAATTTTTTAACATCAATGGATTTAAGCTCTCCATTACCATGAGCTATTGCCTGATCTAAAAGAGTTAAGGCATCTCTAACAGAACCTTTTGCTGAATTGCATATGAGCTCTACACTTTCTTCATCATATGGAATAGATTCTAAGTCTATAATTTTTTTTAAATGTCCTGAAAGAACAGGGCCGCCTACGGTTTTTAAGTTAAGCTGCAAGCACCTTGATTGGACTGTCTTGGGTATCTTGTCAGGATTGGTTGTAGCGAAGATAAAGATAATATGAGCTGGAGGTTCTTCTAAAGTTTTTAATAAAGCATTAAAGCTACTTGGAGAAAGCATATGAACTTCATCTATTAAATATATTTTATATCTACCTTGGGAAGGTTTATATTGAACTGTTTCAAGCAAGTCCCTCATATCATCTACACCTGTTTTCGATGCAGCATCTACCTCAAGAAAGTCTAGATGTCTTCCTATCCTAATTTCTTCACAATTAGCACAATTATCGCAAGGTGTTGAGGTTGGGTTTTCTTGAGATTGACAATTAAGACACTTTGCCAAAATTCTAGCTAACGTTGTCTTTCCAACACCTCTAGTTCCAGCGAAGATATATGCCTGGTGGATTCTATCTTGAGAAATTCCATTGGAAATAGCTTGAACAATATGTTCTTGCCCAACAACTTCATTGAAATTTGTTGGTCGGTATTTTCTTGCTAGAACCTCATAGGACATAGCGAAAATGATAACATGCTCTAACTAAAAATTGAGTCAATTTCTTTAAAACTAAAGCCCCTATTTTGTAAAAAACTTTTTTGTTTTAGCTTAGTTTTAAAGTCATCAGAAATGCCGTCTTTAAATTTTTTATTAAAGGCATTTTCAGCTGCTTCTGTCCAGCCGCCCTCCTCTTCAATAGCAATAGATGATAGGGATTCACTTACACCTCTCGAGTTAAGCTCATAACCAATTCGCTTTGGTCCAAAACCTTTTCTTTTACGTGCTCTAGTATACATTTCTGCATATCTAGAATCATCTATAAGAGAGTTTTGCTTAAGTTTCTCAATGGCACTTTCAATAATATCTCTTTCATCAAACTTAATTATAAGTTTATCTCTAACTTCTTTTTCTGAGTGCTCTCTTCTTGAAATAATATCAAGAGCTTTGTTGTAGATGGTGGGGAAAATTTCTTCGTTCATTTAATCAAATTGTTTGTCAGCACTGGCAAATAGAAGGTAGTAAATTCCGCCAAAAATAAGAAATCCACTGCATAAATGAAATATTAGCGTCCAAGAGTTCGTAGCTTGAAGAATTATACCTGCAATGATGGGACTTAAGACTGCTGCAACCATGCCAAGACTTCCTGAAATTCCGAACAAGGAACCAGTATATTTTGGACCGAGATCTGCATGATTCACTCCAAACCCACCCGCTCCAAGCCCTGAGCATAAATTAGTTAGGCATAGCAAAGTGATCACTAATATAATTGAGCTTTGAAAGGGAAGAAGAAATAAAAATAGTGCAGCTCCAAAAAACCCCAAACTATTAAAAAACTTTCTAACTTTAATAGTTTTATAGCCTCTTTTAATAAACATGTCAGCAGAAATACCACCTAGAATAAGAGCAAATACAGAAACAACACTGGGAACTAGTATTAGTAAGATAAATAGATTGGATCCAAGCTCTAATTCCAAACCGCCCATCTCTTTGGAAGAGCTCATAAATTTTGGCAGGTATGAAAGGAAGGTAAATAAGGCCCAATTGTTACAAAAAGTTGCAACAACGATAGCGATAAAAGGTCGGTTTTTAATAACCTCTAAAAATGGGATTGAAGGTGCTAAAGAATTAGCAGGAGCTTTAGCTTTTATATATTCGAGTTCTTCATTAGAAATACTTTTGTGATCTTCTGGGTATGAGGTAACCACCTTTTGCCAGAAGAAAAATAACAATATTCCAAGGGCCCCAAAAGAATAGAAAACCCATTCCCAGGAATAGCCTTCAATAATCATAGCTGTTACAACGAGACCAAAAACTGAGCCAAATGATATGCCACTATTTGTAATGGCTATTGCTCTAGTTCTTTCCTCAAAAGGAATCCATCTAGCATATATTGAGTGCCATGCTGGAAAAGTAACACCCTCTCCAAGTCCCATTAAAATTCTTATTAAAATTAAAAAGAAAAACCCACTATATGCAAAAGCAGGAGTAATTAATGTAAAGAGTGACCAGAAAAGTAGGCCATATGCGAGAACAATTTTTCCTCCATACTTATCAGCTAGAAACCCACTAAAAGTCATCGATATAATATAGCCAAAGTAAAAAGAGCCAAGAATAATACCGACCTGGAACTCACTCCACCCAAATTGGGCTTGCATGGGAATGATTGCAACAGAGATATTTACACGATCAATAAAACAAATAAATACAGCCAGAAAAGACATAAAAACTATCCTAAATCTAACTGGAAAAATCATTTACTACTAAAGGTTAAAAAACAACATTCATATCTTATATGATAAAGACTAATTCTGCTTTTTAAGTCTTTGCTCAAGTGCATCTAAATTTAAATTACCAGGAGAACCTTCTGAATAATTTTTTGCTTCTGAACTGTCAAGTAAAGATATATCAGAAGCATTTTTTACCGTGTTATAGGCATCTCTAAATGGCATGCCATTAGCAACAAGCACATAAACTTTATCTGTCATTCTCATCTCCTCATCAATAAAACTAGAAGAGTTGTCTTTATTAATCTTTATAGACTTAATAAGATCAGGGACAATATTTAAACTTTTTAGGCATATTTCAAAACTTGATATCAGGCTTCTTTTTGTAAGCTGCAAATCTCTATGGTAACCACTTGGCAGAGAAAGAAGATTTTCTAGTTCAGAAGCCTGACCTGCGAGAATGGAATAATTTGCTCTTAAAATTTCAATTACATCTGGATTATTTTTATTTGGCATAATTGATGAGCCTGTTAAATACATACTATCAATATTAACTAAATTAAATTCTTGGGATAAAAATAAGCTCATATCCCATGAAAATTTTCTTATATCTAGCATTGACTGCTTGAGAGTGCTTAAGATTTGCATTTCATATTTTCCCCTGCTGTTTTGAACGTAAAGGCTATTTAATTGAACTCTTTTAAATCCTAGATCTCTAGTCACCTGTTTTCTATTAAGGGGTAATCCAACTCCATAACCAGCAGCACCTCCCAGTGGATTTGAGTCAATCCAATTAATAGTGCTATCAATTAAATCAACATTGTCGATAAATGATTCTGCATAAGATGAAAACCACAGACCCCAAGAGGAAGGCATTGCCCTTTGAAGATGTGTATAACCAGGCATTGGAATATTTTCATATTTTTTAGCTAAAGATAAAAAAGTTTTAGCAATCTTCTTATTAATTTTCTTAAAATCAGCTAAATTGGCTTTTGCAAAAAGCCTCATGGCAACCATAACCTGATCATTTCTACTTCTACCGGTATGAACTTTTTTTCCAAGATCTCCCAATTCTTTTGTTAAAAAGAACTCAATAGCGGAATGGCAATCTTCATACTTATCAGTTAATTTAAAAGAGCCTTTTATAAACCTTTCTTTTAAATTTTTTAGTGACTTATCTAGTTTATTGAGTTCGGGCTTTGTAAGTATGCCTATCGACATTAGAGATTTAATATGCGCAGAGGTTGCATCTATATCAAAAATAAATATTGCTCTATCAAGCTCTATATCCTCACCAGCTAAGAATGAATTTATTTTATCAGATGAATTACTACCAGCTATATTCCATAGTTTTTTAGTCATTATTTATTCCTGTTAGTTCCTTTAAATCGCATGAAGAATTTAAGTTTTGTATTGCTTGAGTAGCGGCACCCTTTAATAGGTTATCTATAACACAGCAGATAGTTATATTACATCCACCTTTATCTATAGAGAAGCCGCCAATAAGAGCAGAATGTGTATTAATTACTTTATTTATCATTGGTATATCCTTTTGAATTTTTACCAAAGGGTCGTTTTTATAGTAATCACTAAATACTCTATAAATTTCTGATTCATTTGAGGAGTTTTTTAACTTAATATGCGATGTTATTAATATTCCTCTGAAGAAATTACCAACATGAGGGCTGAATAATAGATCTTCATAACAATGTTTCTGAACTTCATTTTCATGAATATGATTTGATAAAGAGTAGGGAATAATATTGTTCTTCAAGTTATCTGGATTATTCTTATCATTTGGTGATGCTCCAGCGCCGCTATAGCCTGATATACCCATACAGCTTACAGAGTCTTTAATAAGATCTTTTAAAGGGCTTATCGAAAGCTGCATTGCAGTAGCATAACAACCTGGGTTACTTATCCTATTGGTCGCCTTCTCTCTAGTAATCTCAGGAATTCTATATTGCCAATCCTTATCAAATCTATAATCTGAACTTAAGTCAATTAACGTTATATCTGAATAATTTTGATTAATAATATCAAGATACTTAAAAGATTCATTATTTGGGAGAGCCATTATAACAATATCTACCCCTTCAAGATTAATGTCTGAAACTTCAAGTAAGGAATAATTTAACTTAGATTTTTTATATTCATTTACTGGATCTCCAGCTGATGATTTTGAAAAAATTTTAACTAGCCCAAAATTCGGATGATCGTTGAGGATTTGGATTATTTCTTGGCCAACGTAACCCCTTCCTCCAATCATAGCGATATTGAATTTAGCTTTCATATGTAATTGTTGCCATCTGATGTGATGCATAGTTAATGCATGCTGTTAATTCATCTGTATCCGTTATTCCAACCCAAAAAATATTCCAATCTTCGTGCTTTTGAAATCCATCACAGACGTCTTTGTAGAAATTATTTATAGAGTTTTTAGATCTTGATCTCCAAAATATTTTGGTATGATTTGATATCATCTTATTCCACATGGCATTTCCCAAACCCTCACCTCTGGCAGAGCTAATTACAGCGAATTTATCCATATAAGCTATATCATGCTGATAGGACATTACTATAGCCGCTCTATTGCAAGTACTTAAATAGAAATCTTTATTGCCAGTTGTAAAATATCCCTCAACCAAGTTGCCCCTGAAAGAGCTCTCAAGTATTTGAGTAAGATTATTAATGCCATTCTCATCAAGCTTATTTGAATGAATTATTCTATGGCCTGCCTTAACTAAAGTTCCATAACCGGCATCGGTAAATAACTCTCTATTTAGGTGTAATGGCTTAGTTATAGAGACAGAGCTATTATCTGGCAATGATTCTAAAAGTAGCTTGATTTGTTGAAGTTTTAACTTCATTCCAGAATGAAGCCAATTTTGAGACATAAGCTTCTCATAGTCGTCTTTAATATTAATTGTAGAAATTAAATTGTTGTTTTCATCTAATATTCCGCCAACATCACTTAAGAAAATTACCTTATCAGGAGATATTTCACTAGCCAAAGCCAAGGTAGCTTTGTCAGCATTAATATTAACCACTTGGCCATCCGAAGTTTTACCAACAGGAGCAATAACAGGAACTCCATTATTTAGAATAATATCTTTTATTTTATCTGAAAATGTTTCAACAACTTCTCCAACATACCCAAGAGATTTATTTGCAACACTACATTCAAAAATTTCACCAACCAAGGAGACAGCTTTGACTCCCTCCTCTTTCAATGCTTCTGTGAGTTTTAAATTTTCTCTAGTGAATATTGAAACTGCTACGTCTAAAACCTCTCCTGTCGTAACTCTTTGGCCGTCTACAAAAGAGAATTCAATACCTTGCTCCTCGAGTTCCTTTGAAAGCATTGGGCCTGCTCCATGAACAATGATTGGTCTTAAACCTACTTCGTTAAGAAAGGCTAAAGAAGATACAAGGTTTTCTAAATCACTCTGTATTACTGCTCCACCAACCTTTATTACAGCAAACCTATATTCGTCTGAAGAGAATCTTTCTAAATATTTTCTTATCTCTTTTTCACTACTCATCCCACTTAGGAGTTTAAGAATTGAATTTTTAGTAAAATATTTATTCATTTTATTATTTATTGATGTCTGTCCAGGTAGCAGTACTTTGTCCTAAAAGCTTAATAAAACCTGTGGACTCCTCCACTCCCCATGATGCAGATTGAGCATATATGGCTTCTTTGCTAATAAGTATTTTCTTAGCATCTACTTCTACCGCTTCTGCTTTTCCACCAGATAATAATATAGTTACCTTGCCGTTAACTGGTTGCTGGATATCTTCCAAGAAGTTTTCTAAATTCCTTGTGAGAGGATCAAAGTAAAAGCCTCCATAAACAAGCTCAACCCATTTTTTACCCACTATAGGCTTAAAAAAGTTTTGTTTATCTGTAAAAATAGCCTCTTCAAGAGCCCTGTGAGCCCTTTGAAGAATATTTATTCCAGGAGCTTCAAATAAAAACCTACCTTTAATGCCAATAATCGTATCACTCGCAAATATCTCTCTTCCAATTCCATACTTACCACCCATTGAATTCAATATTCTAAGAATTTCTGGACCATTGATTAACTTACCATTAAGTTTTTTTGCCTCGCCTTTCTTGAATTCGATAGTAATCTTTTTAGTATTTTGAGGGTATTTATCTGGGGTATTGCAAAGAATATAGCTTTCAGATGAAGGCTCTTTCCACTCATCAATTTCTGAGCCAGAAATAGTCGCTCCCATTAGGTTTTCATTAACGCTATATGTTGAATGCAAAGACGAAACCTTGAACCCTCTATCCTGAAGATATTCTTTCTCATAACCTCTGACATCAGAAACCTTATTTTGAATTTCTCTAATTGGAGTGACAGTTTTATATTTACCAAAAGCTTGAATAGATAAATCAAACCTTACCTGATCATTACCCATTCCAGTGCATCCATGGGAGATATATTTTGTATTTAATTTTTTACATAACTTAATCGCCTCTTTCACAATCAAGTATCTATCAGAACAAAGAGCTGGATACTTATCTTGATATAAAGCACCTGACCAGACTAGCGGCTTAATAATTTCTTTCCATAAAGAGGAGTCTATATTTACATTAATATGCTTCTTTGCGCCTAGCTCATTGGCTCTATTGGTAATTTTATCCTCTTCCTTTTTAGATGTCCCTCCAGTATTCACAAATATCGTGTGAACCTCAAAGCCCTGCTCCATAAGATAAGGTACACAAAAACTTGTATCCAAACCTCCAGAAAATGCTAAAACAATTTTTTTCATTTTACTTATCCTTTAATAATGTAGTTAATAATGATTTCTGAACATGCATTCTATTACCGGCCTCTTGAACGGCGACGCAATACTTTGCATCCATAACCGCATCAGTAGCTTTTATATTTCTTCTTAACGGGAGGCAGTGACTGAATATTGCGTTGTCAGTCATGGATATTTTCTCTTCATCAACTATAAAATGTTTATATTGATCCCTGATTAGCTTCTCTGGCTCTGGATTTCCGTAGTAATTAAGTGACCCCCAGCTTTTTGCATAAACTACATTAGCGCCTGAGTAGCCCTCTTCAATATTATGAGTAACTGTAAAAGAGGTTCCATTTGCTTTGCAGTTAGATTCTGCCTGAGAGGTGTAGTTGCTATGAAGAATATAGTCATCTGATGGGCATAATAACTTTACATTCATTCCAAATTTACTAGCTATCATGATTGAGGAGTTAGCTACTGCTGTATTAAGGGGTTTGGGGTGGTAAGTCCAAGTTAGTAAGTAATCTTTACCTGAGAGATCTCCCAGTTGTTCTTGAAGCGTTAATATATGAGCTAACTCTTGGCATGGATGTGT
>Ga0115008_10000327_pt1 | contig 34397 bp, 33 predicted proteins | sample FraStrMetagenome_FD_87164 | JGI IMG/M metagenome (GOLD analysis project Ga0115008, IMG submission 87164) | Marine eukaryotic phytoplankton communities from Arctic Ocean - Fram Strait ARC3M Metagenome | ecosystem: Environmental > Aquatic > Marine > Oceanic | place: Fram Strait | collected... | reverse complement strand
TTCTTCACAGCCTCTGCATACGTGGAACGTTTGCTTTCAGCGATCCTCGATGCCTGTGACGTCACCGACTTGTCAACCTTACCAATGTCATTTCGTGTATCTTTTTTCTTATTTCCAACGGTTAGAGTCGTCAATCACTGTTGTCTCTATGAAGGAAGTCATGCATTATAGAGAGAAAAGCATGTATTCGGTTACCAGCTGCAACAGATTTTTCTTGCATCATTATATCCAAGCACTCGTCGTCACCGCTATCAAGGTAGCTATCGCAATCGAAGTCGTGCAAACCATAAAATACATTCTGAACATATGAGAGATTTATTGAAGGATGTCTTTTACTGCAACCCGAATTAGTGCTCAAGTCATCGTCGATGGTATCACACTCATTATTACAAATAAAATCGTCATACAAGAAGATTTGTTGCAAATGAGTAACCTCCAAATTTGGTGCCAAGAATTTTTTGGTATCTTCAATAACTATGTTCTCGATCTCCTCAATATCCACTAGACCATAGAATACATTGAGCAAGTCGGGGATAGGCTGACTGAAGAGCCTTCTGTCAGGATTAGAAATTCTAGTTATTATTCGATCCCCAAATATATCGAGGTCTTTAATTTTCATCTCTTTTGGTACTTCGGTTACGGTGTTTGTGCGTTTGATATACACTGGCATCATCCTGGAGTTATCTGTGGTTGAACCTCGACATAATGAGTTAGATGATATGGAAGCTTTTTGATTGAGAATAGACGTAGTATCATCGACGCCCGTAGTCAAACTTCTATTGTTATGAATCGAGATCGATTTCCAACGCGCTGCTGCGAAGTTGAGTACCGTCGAAGCACCTACGCTAAAATGGCTTAAACTTATAACATCGTTCGCGATCAAGGTTTCCTTCTTCATTTTGTTTGCTTGCACAACTGAAAAATCTGTGCCCAGATCGTAAAATAAGCTTGACTTTTTTTCTTTTTTATTCGATAATGAAGGGCACGATACGTTATCGTGGTTGGCATTGCATCCACTATGCTTTTTTCTACAATTGATTATGGTTTGAGGTGATTCCCATTTTCGCTTGCGTCGTCTGATGGAGGTTTTGTTCGAGCCGAATACTTTATTGTTGTTTGTTGTTTGATATTGCTTGCAAGCTCTATGATGCGATTGATTTGGTATCCTACTTTGAATGCAATCGGACGGTAAAGAATCTTTAATGAAATGAGATTTTAATAAGGCAGATGGCGGTGACTATGAGTGATAAAATTTTATCCTTACCGATTTTTTCTGAATGCTGACATTCAGTATTACATCTGCTGTTCGTTTGAGAGTTTTGCGTCGATTTATTTTGACTTATCGTATCATAGCTCGTATGGCTATTAGATGAAGGGAAACTAGCAACAGATAAAGGTAGTGAGAGAGAAGTCTTAAGTTCGCGCTTGTATCGTTCACAATGCTTTTGCAGCAGTTCAGATGTAAGTTGTGGAGGAACTATATGTCTTTTTCTTCTATTTTTAGCTACGCTTTGGTCGACAATAGAGGGTGATGAAGAATAAGAAATATCACTTTCATCGAAATTCCCTATACACACTTTATACATTCGTAATTAGAAACTTTTAAAAATATATCGATATTCAAATTACAAAGATAAACTAACCATCCACTGCGATAACTTCTGTTGATGCATCTTCTGTGGCAACGCGTATAGTTGCATTACAGTCCAAATCAAAATTGCATTCGAAGCTAGAGCCAATTGCATTTGAAGAGTAGGAGTTACGTTCTCCGACGTCTATATGGAAAATGGGCGAGAGGCCACTGGAATTCTTGCAACTTAGTATCCCCTTTAGAATTTTTTGAGTCACTTTGTTGTGATTCTGAATAAAGTCTGAGCATGAATCAAAGCCATCGAATGCTCCAATAGATATGGAGCAAATTTTTCCGTATATCGACGAGGATGAAGTGTACTCGTCAACTTCGATGATACCCTGCTGCGCCATTGTTTCAATTCGATGAACGTTTGCATGTATCGTCGAAATTGTGATGCCCTCGATGTCACGAGATAAAGTAGGAACAAACATTGAAAAATTACGATACATTATTTGAGTACGATTCGGATTCTTTGGTGATAGATCTGGTGACAAGTATGTTGTCCACTCGCCTTTGCGAAGTATTCCTGGTAGCTCAATGATACGTCCACTAAGATATTTCGGCTTATTTTCGTCCGACATCGTTGTATGAAAACCCTCTATGTAGGCAAAATGTAATTGAGGACTACGTACTTCAATGCTGTAAACATCTGTTAAATGTCGCTGGTCGCACATTCTTCTTAATTTCTTAGTATGCTGTAGTTGTTGCGAGGTAGGGTATTGTAGTTTACGTTTCAAATGATGAACACGATTCCTTATCTTATCGGTTAGGCTTCCCTCTAAAAGATTGCAAAATAATTGACAAATACTCTTTCACCAAATAAAAAATTAAATCTATCTTACCTTTTCTACCGGAATGTGCCAGTGTCGATGGAGTAATTTTGTTCATGGCATTGTGGACGTCATCTTTCGACTGTTCTGGTTTTGAAAAATTAGAAAGATACGATGGATTGCTGGTAACCTGCCCTTTTTCCGTTAGTTGTTTGTTAACAAATGATGTACCTTGTTCTGTAGATTCTTCCTTAAATCTATTCCGTAAAATTGATTGGTTTGGTTTTGCGTTGAGTTGAGGCTTTGAAGGTACAAAGAGACCAACCTCCATACTTGACCTTGATTTTGACAAATTGCTTGACGTGGAAGATGTTCCATAGTCTCGTCCAATTTTAGAGGTAACAAAATCTATTTGTGCGCTTTCCAGCGACTCTAACTCTGAATCAATCTCAATAGTTGACCTAGATTTTGACATGATGCTCGATATAGAAGAAATTTTGTAGATTTTTACAATTTCAGAATCAGCTTCGTTTGACAATTTATTCTTCAGCGACACCGATTTTGACTGAAACTCAATACTTGATCTAGGATTCAAAATATTGCTCAAAATGTAAGGCGTTTCACAATCTTTTCCATTTTCAGTGTTAGCGTCATTTAATGATATGCTTGGAAATTTTTCCCTATTTCTTTCAACCGAATGTTTAGTATTTGTTTCAAAATTTTGTTCAGTTTTACAGTTGGCATTTTTTAACAGCATATTTCTCTGGGAATTCCTCATAATGGAATATGAAATTGAAGAATTTGCTGCTCTTGGTTCTTCGTTGTTCTCCCTCTTATTGATTTTTAAAGGTTCATCTTTAACGAACGAATGGCGGACAAGGCTACCACATTGTGTGTCGCGATATAATTTGATCTCCGTGCGACGACACCGGTACTCGTCGCGCTCGACATTTTTATTGATATCTTTTAGATCAGGACCTGCAATGCTCAAGTTTGGAAATATCTGCAAAGGATTTTTCCCAGGCTCGGACGTTTGAACGAATTCCTTCACCAATTTGCGATCGACCTCACTCAACGATTGATCAAGGATGAACAATGGACACGCACTATCCTTTCTTGGTTTTACTAGGGAAGGACGAGTAGATTCATAAATGGAACGACGATTATACTTGCTCTGCTTAAAGTTTCCAGGCATCCGAAATCGTACAAAAGAATATGTGGAGCCGCCAGCATTTCCGATAGCGCTTACATACCTGCACGAAAAAATGATGTAAACCATCCAGTTCCTTTCATGATCGGTCAATATTCTAAACTTACCGAGATTGGACCACCAGATCACCTGGGTATATCATTGCCTTGTGTGGTGTGGCATTTATTTTATCTCTTCGTGACTGGTTATGTTTTTAAGATAGAAAGTATTGCAAACACCATTAGTGACCTATAATTTTCAGTTGATGGTAGCATCAAAGAATGTGCACAAAATCTTAGATTAAACTCGCACTTACCACGGGAACTGCACTATCAATTATTATCCTATTTCCATTATGATATTTCGCACGATATTGAATTGCTGTCCCCCCATAACGTCGTGCAATAACATGCAATTCGGCCGAACTAAGCCATTCAGCTTCGCCCTCTGCATATTGATTGTTTTCATTCGTGTAGAACGCAGATCGAGCCTCAGCGCTCTCTTCTTTAGATAAAGATGAGGAGAAGTGTCTACGCCTAAAGGTCATACTGCCAACATTCGGTGATGATGTTGGATGGGCCAAAGACCAATTACTCGATGCTGCGTCTTCAGATGATGATGATGACGATAACGGTGATGATGAGTGCGAGGTCATTGGGGATGTTTATAAATGTCGTGGATGTTGTTACTGATAAGACGAGATTCCAGCGTCGTTCGGTTAGGAAAATGTGGGTACTTTTCGTGTATCCTTTCGTATTTTTTGCCGCGCGCACATGGATCGTTCTTTTTGAAATGAAGAACCATTAACGTTTACGACCGTTTTAGCCATAGCTCGAATGCGCATCTATTTCCAAGTGGAAGTTGAAGAAAACAAGGAAAGCAGAAATCAGTGACGCTTTTTCGAACCTGTCTGCCTGATGTCTCTGAGCGTGATCTTTCCCCATCAAATAAACATTTTTACTTTTTCCTTCTCTTCCTTTCTTTTCACGTACACAGGAAGTAGTAATAATAACACATCGTCAAATCATCATGAAATCCATCGCCGCCGCAGTAGCTGCCCTTTATCTTGCCTCGTTTGGCGAAGCATTCACATCCCCTTTGGTGCAAAGGCAGCAGGGGAATGCCTTCGTTACCAAGCAACTCATCCATTCCGAGCTCCAGATGGCTGTTTTGCCACCACCGAAGAAGCCTCTACTGAAAACCACGGAATTGACGGATAAATTTTATTTTGAAAAGGAAGCTCCGAAGATTCTTGGCGGTATTAAGATTGGAACGAGGGAATTGGTGGTTATCACTGGTGCCTCTAGCGGTTTGGGGAGAAACTGTGCGTCTGTACTTGCCAAAACTGGACGCTACTTTGTAGTGATGGCGTGCAGGGATGTAGAGAAGAGCAGAGCAGGTACGATTTTGAACAGTTGTCTTATGTTTTGCGCTTGTCATTCGTCTTATTTGTAATGAATTTCTGTGTGCAGTTGCCATCGAGGAAGAAATGCCTGAAAATTCTTACACTGTAATGAAACTCGAGCTTGCCAACCTTCAATCCGTCCGCGATTTTGTTCAGAATTTAAAAGCCTTTAAGAGTGCTCGTCCACTAAACCATCTTATTTGTAATGCTGCTGTGTATCGACCAACTGATCCGGAACCAATGTGGACGGATGATGGATTTGAAATGAGTATGGGAGTCAATCACCTAGGTCACTTCTTGCTTGCGAACTTGTTAATTGATGATATGGCCAAAGCAAAGAATGCGCGAATGTGCATTGTAGGAAGTATTACTGGAAACACAAACACAGTTGGAGGCGGACTAGTATATCCACAGGCTGATCTGGGGAATTTGTCAGGTTTAGAAGCTGGTATGACCAAGCCAATTGCCATGGCCGATGGCAAGCCGTTTTTTGGTGCAAAAGCGTACAAGGACGCAAAGATTTGTAACATGATGACGGTTTCACAGCTGCACGAACGTTACCACGAAAGCACTGGAATCGTGTTTTCCAGTATGTACCCAGGTTGTATTGCAGACACAGCCCTATTCCGCGAGAAACGTTCTTGGTTTCGAAAGGCCTTCCCATGGTTTATGAAATACGTAACAGGTGGTTACGTTGGCGAAAGAGAAGCTGGAGAGAGGTTAGCACAGGTTATTGATGATCCCATATGCACGAAGAGTGGAGTTTACTGGAGTTGGAATGGTGGAGCTAAGACCGTTGGACGCTGGGACGCTAGTGGGAAACCTAGAGGAGCAGGAGGTTCTGGGGGAGAAATTTTTGAGAATGAACAGAGTGATGCTGTAAAGGACAAATACATTGCCCAACGAATGTGGGATGCTAGTATCAAAGCGTGCAAAGTTACTGAGAAAGATATTCCAAAAGCGAGGTCATCTTTATAATTCATCAAGCTGACTGTACAATTAAATTATTAAAGTGTTGATTGTCCAAAATCTTTGTTTCTCTAACTTTATCGACGTTCAATAAGTTAAGGGCAAGTTGATGTGTTACCGCCATTTCCGTTCTTCTTGAGAACCTGAAATACGAATTTCTCAGTAAATGCTTACTCTTTCTATTGTGATTTAGTCGGGGATAATATGACAATTTTTGAATAGAAAAATTGCTCTTTGGCAGTTTTACTTATTCGTTTCGAAAGCAAGGCCTTGGACCAAAGACTCATCTGACCTTCACAAGCAAGCCATTTTCACGTTAGACGTTGAAAACCTGTGATTTCTCAGCAAACATTTACTAGGTGGCAAAGAATCGGCTGTGCATCCATGGACTCACATTATGTCAGCTTGAAAGTTGTCAACGATCGCCTTGCATTGTTTGAGTCTCCAGTGTCCAAACGTCATCCGCAACTTAATTTGAAGGTTATCAGCTTAGTTAAATGAAGAACATATTGATATGCCATTCTAGTTTGAGATTAAATTTTGCGAGACTCTCTTGATGATGATCAATACTATTTCGGACAGCCCCCGAAAGATGATTACACCTACTTTTGCACACTCGATTAGAAAACGAATTGGAACTTTTTTCGCCATTGGTGAAGTAGAATACCCTGATGACTGATCCTTATGTCCCGTTGAATGAGATATGAGTATTAAATATTAAATAGATGTGATTCGTCTTGGTTCAAAAAAAATAAGAAATTCCTTCAAAAGTAGAGTCTTTAATGATTCCATGCGTTGTCTTTTTTTACAAATTTCACAAAACTCGAAGATGAATGAAGATACCCGGTATGGAAATATGTTGCACTAGACCCCTAACCATTATAGCCTACATGTATAAAACCCATTGTAAACTATTTTAGTCTAAATCTACTCGTTCGAAAAATAAGCATCATCATCTCGAGAGAGCATCAACCATCAACAAAAACGACAACGACCACGACAATCCAACAACGGAAAATATAAAACCAACAACAACAGACATAACACATTGGCGTATATAATCATGATCGAAGATGGTAACCTTGCACACAGTCTTTCCAACCTTACTCTAAATAACAATGAAGACGAAGATCTGTCGGGCTTTCGAGCAGCCGTTCCTCTTGGATTCAGTAGCGTACTGTACGACGAAGTTGCGAAATCGGATCGAGTGCTCGAAGAATTCGTATCTCGAACGAAAGAAAAGGTGGAGGAAATTAAGAAACTGAATCGCTCTGGAGTTGAACGTGAGAGTGAAAATGTCCAGATATTGCTGCAAAATTTGGCAGAAATCAGAAGGAAGATAGCCACTGTGCAGGATAATAAGGATTCGAGGAGGTTGCAGAAGACTGGTCTAGAGCGTGAACGAAGTACAGTTTTGACGGATTGTAAGAACTCGTTGCCGAGGAGGGTTGCTGGTAGGTTTTGTTGATATCTATTCCTGAATCTTCTAAATGTATTTTTGAAATTGACATACGATCTCTTCTATTTTGGGCAAAAGAATTGAAACAAGATGAAGCAATGCATAGGAGACGAGCAGAAATGAAGCGGGAAGAGAAGAGGCGTGTGGAGGAGTGCAAGGAGATTACAAGACAAGACTTGACTTGGGGCGTAATTCAATATAAGAGGCTTGGGTGTGACGTGATTGGTATTAATCAACAGATTACTCGGTAAGCTAGTGCCTATGATATTTTTATTGTGAAGCCTAAACTATTCACCCCAAAACCTTGCTCAATATTTGTTTTTCTTAGCATTTCTTTTACCAAACTGAATCCTTTGGATTTAGATGAGAAATATACCTTCGATATGAAAGTAGAGAATGATAAGTTTCATGTATTGAATTGCAACCCGCCTATTATTGATGAAAATTTTATTTTGCAAGTAATTGAAGATGCAAATACTATACCTCAATCGCCTGAAGATGGCGTTACCTTTATTGTCTCTGGAATGCGTAAGTTGCAAGGCAATATCTATTTATCGTCATTTATATCAGTGACTAAGTTTTCATTGCATTTCAATTCGTATCTGCTCATTTAGGTGCTGCTTTCAAGGACGCACTTCCATGTAACGGAGAAACTTGAATTTGGAATTTGAACTAAATAAGATAAATAAAGACGCATGTTTGTCTTGAGCTCTAACTATTTTGTTATCTTTGTCAATATTTATGTTCATTGTATCTTCTTAGAAGCTTACCTTTTATTAAATTTGTGGAACAAATTTTGTGCTGTGCCTTAATTTCAAACATTCAGTGAGTTGTAACAGTTATTGAGAGAGGAGCCGAAAATTTTCTTTTCGTTCTAAAGCATCATTGACTAAATGATATTGTAATGCACCTCAACAAATTGAAAGCCTTTGCTTATTCTTCATAGAGCCACTATGATATGATCTAATTCTTGCATCGTGAATATGTTGGTGTTTCAACAATTTAAGAAGGTTAGCCGTTGAAGTTAGAATCTAAAGTTCTTCAAGCTCATAGGATTAGAATCAGACTTTATATAAGACTTTCTAACATCAACCAGAAGCTGTGACGCGAGCCAAAAAACTTCATGTCACTTTTGCAATAGTTTATGATTCTAGTCCATTTCTTAGTGCCTACAGATCTTTCGGAAAATGGAATCGATTCGCTTGTTGTTGACCACTTTGGAGAAGTAAACAAGGGGTTCATGCGCTTCATTTATACCTTAACGAAGGTGGAAGCAACATCGCAATGAACAAGAAACAGAACTCCTGCGAGCTCTACGGATCACAAAAGGAAAGATATTTATGCTCAAGAGGTTTAAAGTGACGCTGGGATGTATGGCGACTAAGACTCAGCGTGAACTAATGATACGTCGGATACAATTCTCATGAAGATCAAAAGAAGCTACTACTTAAGCAGCGTGTATTATTCAGAATATGGAATTCGTGGATCAGCAATAGAGAAAATAATGACGCATATCATATGTTTCGATCATAAAAGAAGTTTTACTACTCCTCTTCCGAAGCAATGATAGATGAAGAGGACGCGTTCTAAATTACGCAATATATAGCTCTAACAAGAATAGATGTAAACAAGAGAAAAACTGATCAGGTGGATACTTACATAAGGGAAAAAGTTGTGATTCGGTTTCTTCATTGGTATCGTGAGGGGGTAGCGCATTAGACAATTCCACAAGAATACACTACTTTTTGATAGGAACGCTTATTATAACCATTGTCACTCATCTTTTCCTTCATAAAAAGTTCTTGTTTGATTGTTTATAGTTAGGTGCTTCTGCTCTCCCTCTTTATTTGCCTCTGGTAATATGGCTTCAAACCATATTCTGTGAAGCAGTACATGTTTCCATTGCATTTCATATTTTGCGTTAGGAATTAGTAATATTGTTCATGGAAAATAAATGTTGGCGCTCTCTGCTAATAAAAATACAAAATACGATACATTTATTTTGAGAATGTTAAACATTTCTCGCCATCGTACTGCGTTCTGAAGCATTATTTGTTTCAGGCATTAATTTTTAGGTGTTACGCGTTACTAGGAAACGACATGTTTGCTTGTCAAATTTTGGCTTACCCAATGGAACCCAAAAAAAGCTTGAGGATAATATTGGCCAGATGAATCAAACATTTTCACTTTTTCATCGCTGTCTTTGAATTAAAGTATGTTATTGCTATCCATGGATAGAACGTTGTACGTAGCCGAGTCGGTTTACAGATTATGCTTGATTATTTTATGTTCCCAAATGACCTGCAATGGGGTGACGGCCGCGGATATGATTATGTATGTGCTTTTCATTTTGGGATGAGCACATTATTTTTGTAAATTAATCTCATTGCCTTCTATCTTCAAACTCTACGTTTGTTAGTTCTTGTTTTCGACTGTATACTTATTTTGTTAACATCTACTCTTGTTGCTCGAGATAAGAGTTGGGCTATGTAGCTCGTGGCGTTGGTGTGATTTCAATGCCACGTAAATTAAAGGATATGGTGATAAATCGATTTGAAAGCGAAATGTGTTTCATTTCCACAATTCTCGGTTAGCTTCAAAAGGGGAGATATTGCCTCGGCTTACATTTATGTTTGGTTGTACCGTTTCAATGTTGACGATCCTAATGGAAAGTAGATCGAACAATATTCTGACCAAGTTGAGTTGATCCGATTAGGTTTCATACCATGAACGAAACGAAGATGAAGTTAAAATCCATGTAATCAAGTGATGCGAATAAAGTTTGATGAGAAAACTCGCGCAACGATCGCTTTCTCTCATTTCCTTCTTGGAACAGCTAGATGACCGGTATAAAAATTTTAACACCTTGAACTTATTCTCTGGCTATTTCAATTAGTTCTGCCTTATATTCGCTGGGGTCATCGATGTCACTTGTGCTTGAACCTGATTCCATGTATCATCGTTCCTAATTGATGGGATCCGTCCTGATCTTTCAGTAGCTACTAAACAACTCGTAGTTGGTGTAAATACTACATGATACCGTCTGGGCAGGGGCTTAACCGAGGATTCACTTTTGGTACTATACTAATTTTCGAATGTCTGCCAAGTTGTACTCGAAGAGAAAATATTTTCTTGGCGCAGACCATTCATAGCGAATGAGGAGATACTGGGTACTGACGTGACTAAAGCATGTTAGGAAAAGAAAAATGAATTTAATCCCAATACAACATCTGTGGTTAAAATTTTCCAATTGTTTGCTTTGTACTGATGCTTTTATTGTTGACATATATTCTTGTAACATTTGTTTGTAGAACAATTTGTTTAGAACTCGTTATCTCATAGTTTCCAACTAGTCTTTCTAACCGGGTTCATAATGTTACGCCTCTCTAGAATTACAATACTGATCGGGAACATGTTGGGACCAATAGATTTAAGTCTTAACTGTTGTATAGACTGAGTCATCAGAATTCATATCCACGATCGTGTTAGGTGCTATAAAATGGCTCACTATTAAAAGATGTTCCCTGTATCGTCACTCATGGTGGTTTTTAAATGTATGATTTACTGTTACAAAATTTATACTTCTGCCCTTCTGTATGTGTTTTTCACCGCCTCATACGAAATATCCTCCTCAGACGAAATTGTCTTCTTGGCAACATCATTTGAAGATGGAGAATCCTCATCCTTCATTTTCTTCGCTAATTTTGCTTCCTCGGATTTATCAAAATCGACTATCTTCAATAGAGGAACTCTTAGTGTCGCCTTTGCTTCTTTCATGTCAATATCACCAGAGCGCCAGTTCTCCCTCAATTGCTTCATTAAACTCAATGCTAACTTTTTCGAGTATGTATCTGGGAGTACTGATTTGAACTCGGCATTCCCCTGAATACCGGTTCGGACCTCCTTCAATGAATCCTGTACCATCTGATCGGCTATTCTTGAGCCGATCTGTGTGCTCTCGAACTTACCGTCCAAACATGCCGCCAGTGCTGTGTTATACGTATGAAAGTTCGGTGCTTTACCGCGTGATCGGATTCGCCGAAGCCATTCTTCGGCTAATGCAGCGTCTCCTGCGTTCACGCATGCTGCAATAGCAGTTGTGTATGACACAATGTTCGGTTCTACCCCTTCCCTAATCATTGAAACAATAATTCCCTCGCAACCCATCGGATTACCAAGCTTGGCGAATCGCTTCAAGGCGATGTTGAAGGTGATGATGTTTCCATCCGTATCGTGAGTTGCCTTCATCGCTTCAAGAACCACGAGCGTAAGTTCTTCTTCACCAACTCCCTCACATGCATTAATAACACTGTTAAATGTGCTAAGAGGTGGCTTCTCTACCTTTCCTTCTTTCCATAATGTGACCTAACAAAACAATGGAATAATATAACACACGATGATTAAAAGTGGAAATGAGGCAATTTGCATCAGCTTCATCATGTAGGTTACATAAGTTATATTCTTCAGATCTTACCCAATCAAGCAAGAGAGCCGTCGCTTTTCTACTTTTCTTTTGTTTTGCACAGACCGTGACAACATTTCTCCAACAACTTGTTGCTGGGGTCAGCGAGCGCTTAGGCATCATATCTAAGATTCTTACTGCTAGCTTCCAATCGTCATTTTCAACAGCTGCCAAAATGGCTCGCCTATGAATGATCGTACTTGCTCTCTGAGCTGCGACAGATGACGATGCTACAAGGTCATCTCCTCTATCTGGAAGGCAGCCCTCTGCTTTCTGCGCAGCAGATAATAGTCTCAGACCGAGTGCAAGATTATTCAACCGTTCTGCAATGATGACACCATCAGCCAGAAGAGTTCTTCCCGCATCAGCCGACGCAACACTGTCTAATTCGTAACCGGCGGCTTTGGCCAAAGTCATCACTTGAAGCACACTCTCATTCATGTCATTGGCAACAGCAGCACTAGATAGGGCGGAAAATGTAGACAAAGTGGGTGTGAAAGAGTGCTCCACCACCATTGCACGTAAAAGCATTATCGCTTCCTCAACAACTCCTTCTTCAGCCAAGGCTTCAACAACTTTACCATACGCCTCCGATGTCACAAAAGTGGTCTCTCCAGTATCAGAACAACTGGACTCAATAGCATTTAACATGGCTAGCGCAGGGTCGATACCCCCAAACCCTTCATGTGTTCCCCCAGGACCAAATCCAACACAATTCGAGACGCAGTCGTTCGCAATTTTCGAAGGAATAGGCATATTACTTTCAGCCATGATTTCAAGAATTTTTCTGGCCGGTTCAGACGCTCTCGCACCGTGAAGACGATTTTTGCTGCACGCATCAAGGACAGTTGCATAGAGGGAGTGCACATCAGAATCGTTTACCAAATCTTCTGTAGTCAAAAAATTCTTTTGCAGCTTTCTCAATCCTCGAGTTGCGCTCTTCCAGTGACCCCTCTCACATTTATTCACGATAGCATCTGTGAGGAATTTACGGTCGAAATCTTTATCGCTTGCATCCACAAATGATACACCGGACAATTTCACTTTTACGGTATCAGCCTGAAAAAGAGAGGAGAGAAAAAGAAACATTAAGATGGAATTTTCTGACAACTAAAAATTTTCCCTGAACTCCGATAAACCATACATATATTCACATGATATATCATACAAATTCAAGCTCACTCACCTCACTTTCCGGTATATCCGCTATTTCCTCTGCTGCTTCTTCAACACACCCTACTGACTCCAATAATCTCGCCTTGAGCACCGACGTCGTCCCACTGCTATCCAAACCTAGTTCACGACATACCTTCTGCAACTCACGAAACGACAGCCGATTCCTCACATCATATTCCGTCAAACTTTCAGACGATGCCGAAGGAGCTGCAGCAACTGAACGCACCGTACTTCTTCTCACATCGTCTTGATGGATGTTCTTTGTCGGAGTAACTCGATTCGTGATGAATGCATCTGCAACAGACGACCCAAGGATGAACAATGCTGCTGGATGGATCTTCATCTCTTCTATTCAATGTCAGAAATTTATGATGGCAAAGGGAAGGCAAATTCGTGCTGAGATCGTGCTAGATCCAAATAACACTTTAGAGGCGCGGCATAAAGAATGCACTCTCTTAGAAAAACATGTACCTTCAAAGGAAAAGTTTTGTTATTCTTTGTTCGAAGGAAAGGCGTGTCGCTTAGAGTGCGTAAGCAGGCATAATTGAGTCATTGGAAGTTCGTATTTTAATGGTAACGCGAATTCTTAAAACCTCGCTTGCTCGTCTGCTCTAGACTAGATACTCGTTGGTATTGAGTACATCATGTACATGTATTGAGTATTGAGTACCGGTACACTTGTGTTGACCCGCACGTAGAGAGATAACAGATACGAGCGAGTCACTGGTCACTGTGTGTGTGTGACAGTGACAGTGTGTATTAATACATGTAACAACATCTCGTACGTGTAGAACTTGAAGGTTTCCTTTTTTCCTTTTTGGACAAACAACGATTCATTTCAAAATACAGTAAGGTTGGTTTGAGTTGACTTCAGTTGAGTTGTCATGATTTACCGGCTATCATTGGGTACGTTTTTGTTACTTGTTGGAACAGCAAATGGTTTCAGCGCCATTGCTCCGCCGACATCGCCATCCTTCTACAAACCGGACACGTCCGATATTTCAGAAGTTGCTTTGAAGGAAGCTGCCGATAAGATTCAGCGAGTAGCCGTGCCCGTATCGACTTCTGTTTCAAAGAATGAAAGTGTAGATATTTCATATATTCAGTGGAAACCGGAAGATTACGGGTCAAGTACGGTTCCAGGAAAACTGCCGCTCGTGCTCATTCATGGGTTTGACAGTAGTTGTTTGGAATATCGTCGGTTGGGACCGAAACTGGCAGCACTTGGAATTGATGTGTATGCCGTTGATTTACTGGGATGGGGTTTCACACAGTTGCAAGATGTGGAGAGTTTTAGTGCTGCTTCAAAGGTGGAAGCTTTAAAAGGATTTTGGGATGTTGTTGGAGACGGAAAAGCATGTGCCATTGCTGGTGCTTCGTTAGGTGGAGCTGCAGCAATTGAATTTGCTGCGAGCAAAGCTTCTCCTGCCAGCGCTGCAATTATGATTGATGCACAAGGTTTTGTTGATGGCGTAGGTAGGAAAGACAACACTTGATGATATACATACCACAATACAATACAATCTCATCTTCATTCATGATTAGGTCCTATGGCAATGCTTCCCAAACCATTGGCTGAACTGGGTGTACAAGTTCTTAAGAGTGTGCCTCTCAGAAGTTCTGCAAACCAAATGTCATACTTTGACAAAGAAGCTTACGCCACAGAGGATGCATTAAAAGTTGGTCGATTACATTGTTTACGAGATGGCTGGTCAGATGCCCTTGTCTCCTTCATGCTAGCTGGGGGCTTTGCGCCATCAGAGAAGGTATCAAAAATAGATATGCCTTCACTCGTACTTTGGGGTCGACAGGATACAATTTTGGATGGCAACGAATTCGCGAACAAAGTAAGTGCTATCAAAAAAGTTTTTGAGTTCGTTTAAGACTTCTCATTCCTATCTTCTTTGAAAGTTTGTTGAAGCTTTGCCTAATGCAGAATTGAGATGGGTTGAAGAATGTGGACATGTTCCTCACTTAGAGCAACCTGACAAAACTGCGGAACTGATTTCTGATTTCTTATCATCGGACAAATTTGTATTACCTGAATCTTCGGAGAAATCGTCTCTTTTTCTGGGAGTAGCTGCGGCGGCTGTGTTTGGGGTTGGTGCAATTGAGCTAAGTGCTGTACTTGGAAACTAAAATGATTTTTATAGACTCCTTAATTCGTAAACTAGACGCGGACTTACGAAATACGTTGTTCATTTCTCGCTTTCATTTGAAAAATGTTACGGAATCAAACTTTGTGGATGAATAGTTACTTCAGAAATTTTCTTTGCAAAATATAGAAGAAATCGTAAAGCGATTTTCATTCGGTTTTTCAGCTAAAAAGCTTTCCCCAAGTTTGGTATCTTGAAGATTCATGTACGCTTTTCACGGTATCATCGATGAAAGCAGTAACAATGTCAGGACTCATGACAGGTCGGTTATCTGACGCAGGTCCTTCGTTAACTCCGATGACTTGAATAACGAGACGACGACGCTTATTCGCAATGCTGCCGTGCATTGGTAAGAAGTACTTTTCGTATGCTTCAATTACATCCGCCTTCGTTAAGCCTCGTAATTGGATGGCATCTTCCAGATTTTCCTCCCAATTATAGGTCCTTTCGATTATTTTATCCCAAAATGAAGAACATTCTTCCTCTAACGAATCATTCATCAGAAGCTTCGACTTTGCTAATCCAATTACTTTTCCGAGATATTCCTCCTTCGGCATATTCTCTAAATCGTTACGATAATCTTGAAGAAACTTTTCTATCCTAGAAATAATCTCGTCGGCGCTTTTGTTTGAGGTTGTCACCTTAAAACAAGTCCCAATTACACCGAACGTCCATCTTGAACCACAACCTACATCGTATCCAAATTGTTCTTTAGTACGCAACTGGTCATACATTGGCTCGTATAATATGTGATTAATCAGGTCAATGATTGCTCTTGTCTTCGCGTCGTCCTTTGATATTTGAAAATAAACTTCCACCGAAGTATTTGGTTCTTGAAAATTTTTAGATGGAAGGACCAGCGATAAGTTGTTTTCGATACATGGAACTTTAAAAACTTCTCGGTAAGGCCAATATTTGCGAAGTCCTCCCTTCATACTCGAACTCTTCATCGCATCCACGATAATTGACTCCGCCAATGACGCATTTTCCTCGTTAAAATTTCCGTGCAGAAATGCTTCCACAGACGTGTACTTTAAGTTCTCATCTAGAACTGAGTTGAACTTAGTAATTGTAATTTCGTTTAATGCTTCTAATTTGGAAGGAGCAGACCATAGATTCTTCCGAATACACTGCAATCGTATTGTGGAAACTTGCGATTTCGCCTTCAGTGAATCATTTCGATATGCTCGTTTCAGCGTTTCTAAACATGCATCAAACCTATCGTCATTTATACCGTCTGGTAGAGACTTCATTTTCGCTCGATTACGAAATAACATGCATGTTTTCAAAATTTGTTTCACCAAATCCAGTAACTTATTATCAAAGCCATAGACTCGAATGGTGAAGCCCACGTCGTTAGAGGATATACTTGAACTAAGCTCGGTAACTTCGGCGAGATAAGTTGCTTCGACAAGTGCTGTGGAACAAACAAGGATGAGTTATCGTGTTGAAAGCAAATTGTTTTATATCCTAGGACTCAACTTACCATCACTAACAAGTGCTACGAATAGTTGCTGGACAGCCCGATTCAGAGGAGTTTTGTTAGCATCTGCACACATTACACGCATACGAAATTCTCCAATCGGTCGACAAAACTTTCGATCTTGCAAAAACCAAAGTTGCAGATCCTTGAAAACAATATTGAGATACAAACTTGTTAGGGCAAAAATCAAAAAATCAAAAGCGATGCCTTCCTACCTTGCGATCGACGATTTTCCTTGGCAGACGTGAAGCGCTTTGGGGAGGCGGGATCAGAGGAAAAGCGAGACCATCTTCAACGTCGAAATCAGAGTCGTCTCCAAAACGCAAAGTACATCCTTGTTCTGTCGGGAGGCTTATGACTTTAAACTTGGTTTTCTTCTTATCGAAAGTACCTTCGTAACCAACGTTTAATTCTACATTGTCAGTTTCGTTGATATCAAGACTGTGCCAAACTTCCTCAAGATCTTCGTAAACAAGTAAGAGTGACTGTATTGCGTGATTATAAGTTGTGCAAGTAGCTGGAAACCAAGCCTACAAAGAAAAAATTAGCTGAGTGCTCAGAAAAGATATATGAAGCTATTGCCAATATAATCATTTGTCCAACCTTTGATTTTCCAACCGAAACGCACACTTTCAGAGAACAATTGACCAGAGGGTGATGACGATCGCTATCCGGGAGAGGCTTGATATCAAATGATTCTGGAACATACGGGTTTACCGGTGGTAAAGCCAATTGAAACTCACATGGGGGCAATGATGGCGATGCATACTCAGTCCACCGCGCCAGGAAATCATCGTGAATGCGGTGACACCAAAATTTGGTATCAAACATCGGCTCTACTTGCGGCGGTTCCGATTTATTTGAAAACTGATGGGCAAATCCTTTGTTATCAAAATGAGAACAAGGAAGGAACGTCTTGTCTGACTTCATTTCGTCATCACTGGTAGACAGCACTACGCCAAAAGAAGAAGAAGCGATGTCGTATCGCGCGTTGCTAGGAACAAAAAACATTTTCAGTAGAAATTGGATTGCGAAGTAGTCTTTTTCAAAGTACAAATCATCGGCATCAAGGAGTCTTTCTGGTGGTATATCATTAATCGGGACTATTTTTTCGGCAATGATTTCAACCAAATCTTCAGGGGATGGTTCATCGTCAAATTTAAAGCTCGCTTCTGCGATAGCTTTGAGTTCGTTGAAAATGAAATCGGGTAGACCATTGGCAGATTCGCAGTAGAAACGCAACATTCCAATGTACACGTATACATGAGAGATAATGTCGTTGTAACGATCGATACCCTTGTCTGATAACTCAAAAGATATATTGAATAGCCTATGGGATGACGCATCCTTGATATCGAAGATAAAATGAGCATATCGTTAATATCCTTAAGATTTTCAACCGAATATGATCGACAATATTTGTACTCACGTCGTGACCATCAGAGCTAATTCCAGCACTGCAGCTGGTAACCCACCCTTTCATTTTTAATGATGACAAAATAGAGCCTATTGACTCATGGCCCAGCAAATGACTTATAATATGCTCTGGCTTTGATTTCCAGTTGTTTTTCGGGGCAGGGGGGAGTTGCCAAGTAACTGACAACGAATGCCTAGGTGGAATTACTGTGAGAAATAGTAGCAGCGGGGTAATGCATAGTTCAGGTGAAATATAATACCTCTCTTTGATTGGAACAATCCGATATATGCGTGCCAAGGATTCGGGTGGAAATGGCATCCCGAATGCTGCGATAGACGGTAAATATTGACTGTCTGTCCATGAGAGAGGATTTATATGGTTTATTTTCAAAGAAGTAGATTCTTGTCGAGGTTGCGCAGGGATGTCGGAAAAGCATTTTACAACTTGACTTTGGAGCTCATCTAAAGAATATGCACCAATAACTACAAGTCTTTGATTTGCAGCGTAGTAATACTGATAAATACAAGTGAGGGAGGACATACAATTTTGAGCAATAAAAGAATCAACATTACTCACTTGTTCGTAAAATTTCCGCAGTTCGTCCATAACGTCAATCTCTTGTTGGGAGGGTGTGTCTCGAAGGCTTTGAAGATTTCCCCACGAAAATTTTCCAAACGGATGCTGTCGTTCTCCTTTGCAAACTTTTGAACTGAAACAAAGGAGCTCTTGCCAACGACATCCATCCGAGTTCACGTTGAGCTGAAATTCTGATTCAATAGCGTTCATTTCACGTTCCACTGCATCAGGCAACAATAAAGGATCGACAAAAAATTGGCTAAACATGTCCAGAGCCTCAAAAAACTTTTCTGCAAAATTGAAAAATATCAAATTGGAATAGACTCTGTAACAATATGCATGGAAACTTACCTTGAGGGATTTCAAAATGATAAAGTGTATATTCTAATTCTGTGTACGCATTGTCACTACCTCCATTCGAGCTAATAAATGAATCGTACGCATTTTCGACCGGATACTTGCTAGTTCCCATGAATAGCATATGCTGTGTATGTTAAAATAAAAAAGTGTTAAGAAGGTGATTAGAATCTGCAGTATTAATGGGCTCAAAATCGCCCGCAAACAACACTAAAATATTGCCTACCTCTAGAAAATGAGCTAGGCCTTGAACTTCTTCTGGATCATAGTAACTACCAGCTCCAACAACCATCGCAGCGGCAGCATTACGTAATCCGGTTCCTTCTTCTTCAGACTCTTCGTCACTGTTGTCATCATTCTTATTTTCTGATTCGTCCGAAGAAGACTCATCTTCTGTCGACTCGTATTCCTGTTCGAAAAGAGAATTTTCCTGTTGTCGTAATGCAATCGTATCACTAATCAGAACACAACGAAGCCCATTTGCAAGCATAATTTGCCGGTAAAGTTTCTTGTCCGTGGCAGATCTAGAACTGTTCAAGTCTGGACCGATAATCACAGGATCGTCGTCACTTTTGTTTGGATAAGTCATTTTGTACATGAACCAATGCTAAAAGCCATAAAAGTAAGGAGGATACTTAACCGATCAGTCAGTGGGTAGGTTGAATGGATATGTTGACTAACAATTGAAACCTTGCCAAGTTGTTTATTTTACTAGATCATCTCCAAAAATGGTCGGTTGTATCGAACGTAGCACGTAGCTACTTTCGTAGAAGTCTAGTATCATCATGTATGTAGAGAAATGTATAATTATGAATTGTTTAAAATTTATAATTTGTAAGTGCTTGGCTTACGCAGACATCGTGGCCGAGCGGTTAAGGCGATCGACTAGAAATCGATTGGGTTTATCCCGCGTAGGTTCGAGTCCTACCGATGTCGAAATTTTTGTGCGCTCCTACTTCATAGGAAATCAAAGTTCTACACTTCGATACTTTTTATGATTTTTAGAGAACATCACACTACGAATGCTCGATACTTTTTTTATGATTTTTAGAGAACATCACACTACGAATGCTCCTTTTGACGGATTTTTTTAATTTTAATGCTGATATATTTTAGGTAGCTAATCCAAGATATGTAAGTTCACAAAACGACCAGCGAAAATCGATGGGAATTTAATAAAATCGTTCTAAATTTCCTGGTTGTTTCCATAAAACGTCTTAGCCATTAGCAAACTCTAAAGAGAAAATTTTCAAAGAAAAAGTTTTATACAGAAGTGCCTGTTATAATCAAAAGTCGTTTCTTTTCTTCGTCATTCAACGCTTGCCCCGAAGTCAGGAACTGCGGACGTCGCATGGTTCTGGGTGTTGCTGGAATGATTCCAGTGTATGCGCCACCGGTTATTTTCTTAATCCAAACTTGCTGTGAAAGTGCTGCGATAAAAGTAACCAACAACAGAATCGCCAAAAAGATTATTTCACTTGGTAGGTAAATGTATGCAATTTTCCGAAACAATTCACTGTTTTGTTTGGTTTCAAATACCCCAGGAACATCATTATACTTATCCACCGCCAAACAATGTGGCCCTGTTGAACCTACTTCGCACTTGCAATTGCCAACGTAATCACTAACTCCTGAGAATACACCTTTGTTCTTTATCGTAGTGACACAACTTCCTTTTTGATCACCACCACAGTCAATATCATTCTTGCAAGCCCCACCCCCGCTAGCAACTCGTTTCAGAGGATGCTTGTCATACAGTCCCCACGGTGCTTGCCTCATAAACAGGTATTTGTTTCCATGAATGTATTCGTTTGTTGGGTACTGTGGAAGGTCACAACCAAGTGAATGATTTAGTCCAGAGTGGGCTTCAGGGTCAGGACTTTGATAGACGCGTACATAGTTTATCAAGAAATCTGTTTTATTGTCAATCACCATATCGCAAAATCCGACTGGCATCGCACATGCGCAACTAGGATCACTGCAGTCGTAACATCGCCGACACTCCGGTGGAGGATCGTACGGAAAGCTCCAAGTTGAAGAGATGGCAGTGTTGAAGATTAAGTATGATGGTTCCATTGGAATGTTGCTTCCCATTAGGTTATTTAAAGACTCGTCTTTTATCGTATATGCCTTAATCCAATCTTTACCATTTCCATCTCCAATTTCTGCGTAAGTCTCTATAAAGAAAAAGTGCAATTGAGATATAATATTGTAGCTGATATCACTTTAATTATCGGCATACCGTTTATTTTGTACCCTTGTCCAAACCAATCAAGACGGCCTCCTGGACCGGGTTGCCATTCCAGTCGAAATTTGTGCTTTCGTTCATAGTGAGACTTTTTCAATTGATACAAAGCACTGATTGCATCCGCCTGAAATGCTTCCAACTTCGTCCGTTGCACAGGCTCGTCAGGTTTTGTTTCCCCTAAATATGTCCCGTAAAAAAACGGGTTTAAACTTGTATTTCCCATGTATTTTAAGCCCTTATACCACTCCTGGGCAGGTGAAGGCGGGTATCCATCAGTTCCATTCGTTGCGTAAAACCTAGGCTGTGCTCCAAAGTATGGTCTATTCTCCTTTACCCCCGGTGCAGTTTGCAGCGTCATGGAAGCATACGGTAGGTCAATTGGCGGATCTGTGGAAGGAAGACCACCAGAGCTCCCAGACATGACCTCGAGAAAATCAATTTCTGTAGATCCACGTCCTTGGAAAGAATTAAGGCCAAAATGGTTCTGTTCATTACACGCACTAAACTTTTGAGCATGTTGTAACTCTTCGTTACATACATTGTAACTCCACGGCCAAACATTATTCGTAGATGCTTCGTATGTTGCCCGACCTAAGTTTCCAAGCAACCATACAGCCGGCCAAAGACCAGATATATTATGAATACCCGGAAAGATTACCTCAATTTCTACAATTCCTCCCACAAAGCAAAACTTATTCCAACTTTGAATCATTCCGCTTGAGAAAAACGTCTCGATATCGTGGTATTCTTTCTGAAGAGGATAATAATGTGTCCATTTTGTCTTCTCCGGTCTATCCAAAAAAGCCAATAGAAATGAATGTAAATCACTCGAAGCATAGAGAGGCACCACCATACCAAACGACCCCACATATAATCATACTCATCCGAGGATTCATTCCCACTCCATACCTACGTACCTTGTATTAATTTTCAAATAACCATCTTCAGTCCTTACCCGCGACGAATTATAAAAGTGCAGACTACCCCCGCCGACAGACATATCATCATCCGACTTATCCAATGCCGTCCACGTCGGATCATCTCCATCTGCAAAAGTACGATTTGGCACATTAAACTCGTCCGACATGACCTGTGTTTGCGAAGACAATAATCTCATCAATAAAACCAAAACAGATCCATCCATCTACAAAAATAAAACACCATACGTACCAAGTTATAAATGGACCCATCAATAAGACTTGTCATATTCCTATCCATTTCAGGCGTGTCTGGATCGATCCAACCAGCTCTCGCAAGCGCAATGGTCGTCAGAAACAGTGTCAAAATAGTTCTCATGATGTTAAAATGGATACAAGTATTATACAATCGAAGACCGTCCTGTGTACGGGGACATGAATTATGATGACCAGTGTATTGGTTGTCAGTCCCTTTAAGAGAGAAAGAAGGATCAAGAATCAAGAGGGAGATGCTAAAAGTGGCCAGATGCCGATGTTGTATGTTGTACGAGTGCTGTAGCATGATGTTTGGGGGGGGTGAAGTGCGTGTTCTTCTTTTTTCATATAAAAATATCTCTTGTTAGAGTGATGGCGACGACGATGCACATCTCCTACGAAGCATGTACGTAGGTACGTCTTTTCATTCTGTCATTTTACGTCCGTACTTAGTACGCGAAATAAATACACATATATATAATGCGAATCTATATATAATATGTACTATTAATACCAGCTCTGTACTACCTACTACCGGTAAATACGGTATTTGACTGTATTACCGGTTGAGTACGGCGTGCTCGTACGAGTAGCTGGGGAATACTCGAAGGCTATTTTCACGAAATCGTAGGTTATTATACATAAAAAATTTACTTTGACCGTGATAAGTGAAACACAAGACACTTGGACTCTTGGGATTCTGTGTTCTGTGTCATATGTCATATCAATCATCAATCATCAATCTCACCTTTCATATTTTTTGATTCACGACGTAGACGAACGAAGGACATCCCATATTTGTTCCTTGCATCCCCCTCCCCCTCTCTCTCTCTCTCTCTCTGTCACGTGATTATCATATAGATTATGACATACAACTCGCAGAGAGCGTAAACTCAGTACAGCAGAACAACCGTATATATATTATATATATACATATTGAATACACGCGTACGTTTTTATTATACATGTACAAAGAAAAAAGATAAAGAAGAAATCAACACCATGACATCTCCTACAAACAAACCAAAGCACCCATTACCATCACTCACCAAAATCGATGAAGAAGCAGCCGTATCATCACTGTGCAAACTCATCCGTTTCCCGACGGTATCCGCCACATCTCCACAAACCGGTGCCTACGTAGATTGTGCGGAATACCTCAAGTCCGAACTCCGATCGGTCCCATGCTTGTCCAATGTGCACATGTTACCGGAAAGTCCAGATCATTCGCCGGTGGTTATGGCGTGTTGGGAGGGGAGTGAGCCCTCGTTGCCGATTTTATTGTTGAATTCTCATTATGACGTTGTGCCGGCTGCGAGGGAGGATTGGACGGTGGATCCGTTTGGTGGTGTTTGCGTCTCGATGGAAGGGAAGATGCGGATATATGGTCGGGGTACGCAGGATATGAAATGTGTGTGTGTGCAGTATATACAGGCCATACGGGTGTTGTCGATGCGTGAAAATTTTAAGCCAACGCGGTCAATCTGGTTAAGTTTTGTGCCGGATGAGGAGATTGGTGGTGGAGGTATGGCTGCGTTATTGGAGAGTGAATGGTATAAGGATATTAATAAATGTAATGGTGGCATCGCGTTGGCGTTGGATGAGGGATTGGCTTCCGAAACGGATTCATATTCGGTGTTTTACGGTGAACGTTTGCCTTGGTGGGTTGGAGTGACAGCAAGAGGGAATACCGGACATGGTAGTCGTTTCATAGAGAAGACGGCCGTGGAACAGTTGGTTGATTTGGTCAATAGGGCGCTCGAATTTAGGTCTGGGCAGAGAAGTATACTCCACGGTTCTCATGAACATAGCAAGCATAATAATTGTTCTCATGCAGTAGCTAGAAAGAAAAAGCTTGGTGATGTTACGACGCTTAATGTTACTACTATTGAGGCGGGGGTGAAAGTTGGCGATTCATATGCTTACAATTGTTGTCCACCCGTGGCAAAGTGCTCGTTAGATATTAGAATATCGCCGCATATGGACCCTGCTGATATGAAGGATATGCTGGATGTATGGTGCAAAGAGTGTTCGGCGAAAGATGATAACTCTACGGACGGTGCTGTGGGTCTTAGCTGGTCCTATATTAAGAGCGAGGGAAATTCCTCAATGCAGCATGCCACGACGTCTATTGATGATAAAGTGAATCCCTGGTATAATGTATTTTCCAACGTTTTCACAGATTTAGGAATTTCAATAGTACCAGAAGTTTTTCCAGCCGCTACTGATTCAAGATTTTTGCGTGCTTTGGGAATTCGCGCATTGGGATTTTCGCCTATGAGAAATTCAGAAATCTTGCTGCACGAAAATGATGAATATATACTTCAAGACGTTTTCTTGGAGGGAGTATCGGTATACGTGTCTCTTCTAAAGGCACTATCGAGTCAAGGAACAGATTTGGACGAACAGAATAGAAAAGTTACTGAAGAAGATTCATCTTAAATTTTGACCAGACTAGCTTCAAATGTAGGAATTATTTCGCAACTTAGTAAGAACATTATCAGAATCCTAGAAAAGATGTGTCGGTGTAGCAAAGCACTTTTATCTACCAATGTTGAGATGAGAAGTTAACTTGTACTATAGCCAAGAATGGATTCTAGTTTTCTTGGACTTTTCTAATCCTGCAGAATTTTTAGCAGGACTTTATTCAAAAAAAAGAACGAGTACACACTTACCTTTATGATGAGAGGAGGATGTAACACATTTGATATCCGCAGTAATCAGCCAGCATGCCGTCAAGCACTAGATCTGAGGCAAGTGAATCAATAAAGCATAGGAAATCATTTTCGGAGTACCGTTTGAATTCTCTCACACATTTTTGTTATTGCACACAGAAGAAGACGATTCTCTTCAACCTATCTAAACAAGAAGAGTACCATCCACAAAAGCGCTTCAAAAAATGGTATCGGAATTTACGCACGCATTATAAGATCACATTGAACAAGTCCGCTTTGTTATCATCTGTACTTGAAGGCTGCGATCTGGTGATTTTTGGTTCATCTCGCGCTGACTTCTCGGAAGATGAATTTAGTGCACTGAGATCGTTTGTAGATCAAGGGAGATCACTGGCATTTCTAGTTCCTGCACTAAAGAGAGAGCAAGCGACAAATGTTCACTATTTTCTGGAAGAATATGGATTCATCTTTGATTCATGTAAGTCACCGACAGTCATTCGAAGTTCATTTTACAAATACTTTCATCCGAAGCATGTGCACATCGCCAACGGAATTTTGCACCCGGACATCCAGAAAGCTTTCAACGAGAGGGCAAGGGATGCTCAGGAAATTCCAGTTAAGAAATTCAGCTCCAACTCATCCAAAGTATCTTCAGAAATGAATAAAATTGCTCTATCATTTGTATATACAAATGGTATTATTCTAAATTGTCGCAACAAAGCTGTTCCCATTTTATCATCGGGTCCTGTGTCGTTTCCAACTAACCAAGTTATTGCCGGGACGTGGAAATGTGATGATAATGATAAGGTGGGAAAAATTTTTGTAATTGGATCGGCTGAAATGTTTGCAGATGAATGGATCGATGAAGAGCATAATAAATTGCTGAGCAATATATTGGTAGAATATTTGTTGCCGAAGGCAGATGATGAGTCGCCAATTCAACTAGATATGTTTAGAGGAGTTGAAGGATCATCTATACAAGAATACACTGATGCGCCGGATATTCAAACATTGGCAAATAACTTGAAAATTTGTCTTGAACTTCCTTCTCAACTTCCTCCAGATTTCATGAGCCTCTACGACGGCACGCAATTTGGTTTCGACTTTAGCACCGTGCTAGAAGTAATCGGTTTGTACACACGATTGAAAGTGGATCATAAACCACTTACATTAATTGCACCAGAATTCGAACGACCCGTGCCTCCACTCCAACTCGCTACGTTTCCACCAAAATTACGTGACATCAAACCACCTGCTCTAGACTTGTTTGACCTCGAAGAACATTTTGCTAGCAAAACAGAAAGATTAGAACAGCTGGCCAATAAATGTTCTTCTGGTGATGAAGATTTAATTTATTTTATGAAGGAGTCCATCAATATTCTTGGTATGCAACTTGACAACAAAAGCGAAGCACACGAAGAAAGTGCACGTTCCGCACTCAATTATGTTTTTGAGAAGGTAAGTTGAGCACAATCAAAATCTTATTTTAAGCATACGAGTATGTATGCGTTCTAACTTATCAATCGAAATATATTTTATAGTTATTTCGATATAAGATGCGAAAGCAAGTTTAGCCAAAGTGCTATGTAATTTAAGACATCGTAGCATTTTGAGTTTCTTTGGTCTGTGGTACTCCTCACATTTACAAACGTTCTTTCACCCGAATCCCGTTTGGCAAAAAGGTTTCCACGAATTTGTTCTTGTCGTCAACAACGTGTTTGGACTTATCTGGATGTACTATTTCCTTTCGTCCGTCAGGATAATGGTACTCAATTTGATTGTTCGAATGAAATTCAAATATTTGAAGACCATCTGGGTGTGTGGTATTTGTTGCCTTATATTACATGACGCATAAGCAAAGTAATAGTATACGATGAATAAGCAAAGTCATCGAATATTGCTTACAAGAAAATTGTGATTGCACTTACATTTGAAGATGCGTAGTAATACACGACGATATTGCGATCTATGAACTTCGTCATCACATCACCATTCGTGTACCGAATAGTGTGCGTATTTCCGTTCGCAGCAATTTCTTTATAAGTACCATTCTTATAAAGTATCGTTCTCCTGCCATCAGGAAATGTATGCTCTGTTTTATCTGCTACTTTGTTCACAACTATTGGCTTAGTGTTATTGTTCTTCGTGCAGGACATTTTGCTCGATTCTGCTGGTAGCATACTTCCATTTGGGCTTGAACATTCTTGCTCGTATTTTAGATCAGTCGATAACTTAACCGTTGACACAGGTTCATCGTTTTCCTCCATATTAATCCCCCCTCTTAGCCATAGTTTAGTTTCTTCCCCGTGATGAGCTTCTGCATAATGACGACCCCTCATTCCTTCATCTATTTTATTCCAATCAACTGTTGATAGATTGATCGGCCCATAATTCTTTTTTGTGAAGATCTTGGGACGAGATTCGTGAGTTATTTCTAAAGTAAAATCATCTTCTTTTTCCGGCACGTTAAGTTTGGAATGCGGACAACTTTCGATGTCTTCGCTTAATGCGCCTCTATTCATAATGGATTGAGTGCTCATTTCACTCAACCCCATAGAGTATACATCAAAAGAAGTTTGCACGGATTGATCCATCTTGTCCGTAACAAACCTCTTTTGCTCCTCTCTGTCTTGACAATACGGGCAAGGGGCGTCAATTGCCTGTTGCTTCCTCTCCAACATTTGTATTTTCTCTTCTTGTTTCCGTATACGCTGTAATAATCGACGTTCATTCGCCTTCAACCTTTTTGTCCTTTCTTCTCCATCCAGTTTACACTTGACTACTGTAGCTTTCATTGCCTCGATTTCCATCTCTTTTTTCTTCTTTTCGTGTCTGTCGTATCTCGATTTCTGCGAAAGAAGTTGATCTTGTTTCGCTTGTTTTCTAAGTTTATCAATTGAAGCACGTTGTTCACTCACCCAACTGTCAACCCTTTCTCTTTCATTGTTCGCCCACGATCGAGCTAATTCGCGTATCCGCTCGGCTTCTAAAAGCGCCGCCTCTTGTCTTCTCTTCATTCTTTTGAGTTGGGTCAAGTCAGACTGAACAATATCATTCTCTTTATTTTCATAATTTTGCTCATGAAGCGGTAACATATTACTACATTTATGAGTACTCAATTCAGTTGTGTCTTCGTTGTACTTAGTATTAGTATCGACATCGTTTCTATTTTCATCATACGTTTTACGGGGCTTACGCTCGCATTCAATGCTCTTGTCATCCAAAAATAGACACTCCACGATATCACATGTTTGCTTTAAGTTGAACGCGGTATTTTTATCTGTATCCAATCTTCTCTCTTCTACGGATGGAGGTACTTTTGCATTGAAATTTTGCTTTGTAGACTTCGTCAACGGTTTCCTGTTCAAGGAAGACGGCTCCGTTCTTGAACCTTTCCTTAGAAATGGCTTCTTTTTCGGACTATCCTCAATCTTTTCTCCCATCACCGTTGACATTGAAAAGTCACGTTCTGACACCAACGAAGGAGGCGGAATGGGAGGAGGAGGAGGAGGAGGTCCGGGCGTTGGCGATTTCTCAAACATCCGACTTAATCTATCTTTTCACAGAAAGAATTTGCTTTCCTCACACGCTAGCTGTAACGGTAGGGGAGGAAGAAGCAACGCGGATGCGGTCGCAGACGCGGACGCGTTTCCCCACACTTTTGAAAGTTGAGTCCCGAACATGAGCGTTACTAACGAGTCGTGTTTGAAATTAGCCATACCGTGAAACGCACGCAGAACGAAAACCCGAACACATTTGACTTTTACGCGGAACACTTTTGACCCTGACATCGATTTTCGATTTTTGCAAAACTTCCCAACGCTGGTGTTGGTAAAAATTGGTAAACGGTAAAAAAGCCACAATCGAGAGAGAGAAAAAGCTCGTAGACAGGCTATTCGGCTACTCTCTACACACATAATATTCTCGTATGAACTAAAAACGAATCGTACTTACACTTCGAAGTACCGGTGTAAGTATATTTTTTAATAAAATAAATGTATACTGGTACCGAATACCTCGCGTTTACGTGTACATGTATTAAATACATACTTTTTAAAAATTAACTTTGACTAACTTCATTACAGAAAAACAACCACAACCACAACCACAACCACAACAACATAAATCAGCATACGTCTGCACAACAGCTGGTGGGTAAGCGTAAGGGAAAGGTATACACACAATGGAAGAGCATAACAACCACCACCAACACGAGTGCGAAGGAATGGAGACTGTCGTCGAAGACACTTCGGAGAATGAACACGAAGGTCCACCCACGCACCTGTGCAAACGAAGGAGGCTTAACGAGAGTGCCGTTCATGAAGTGGATGATAACACACTATCACTGCTTCCGTATCCGAAATGTATATCTCAATTTGCTGCGTCACCGGATGCGTATCGTATACCTCATTTGTGGATTGTACCGACTGGGTATATGCTGTTTTCCTCTTCGAGGGGTAATCAGCAGCAGCAACAACCGCTAATAGACATGCACGATGATGCCGATGCTAATCATGGTAGTAATGAGGAACATGATGATCGGACGACAGCTCTGCTTTATTGTATACGTGAACGTAAAATACAAGCTGCATTGAAGCTTGCTATTGCTATGCGAAGTTTGCACTATGAAAATGGAATAATGCGGAATGAGAATGTGAATCATATAGACGAACGGGGATGCTTGGCTTTGACGGTAGCGGCACAGCGAGGAAATTTTGATTTGGTTAAAGTGTTGTTGTGTGATGATGACCTATTTGTGTGGAATCGTCATTTGGATGCTGCTGATGTGCTGTGGATAGACGTAAATTCTCCGAGCAATGCAAATGGAACGACTGCTTTAATTCAAGCTAGTCATTTTGGTTACATGCAGATTGTGCGTTTACTACTGGCAAGAGGAGCGGATGCTGAGAAGGCAAACAAAAAAGAAACTACAGCTCTGATGAGGGCATCACAGGAAGGTCATGAACATATTGTGAGTGTATTGCTTCGCGGGGGAGCCAATGTGAATAGGCGAAATCATGAGCGGATGACAAGCTTGATGTTAGCTAGCCAGCGAGGACATGAACACGTAGTTGAGGCGCTCATTGCTGCTGGAGCAGCGCATGTACTGAATGAGCGGACATCTCAAAATTCTACTGCGCTCATGCTTGCCTGTAAACGTGGTCACGTCAAAGTAGTTGACTGTCTTTTGGAAGCCGGTGCCGAATTATATTTAAAGGATAGCAGGGGTCGAACTGCCAAAGATATTGCCGCAAGAAAAGGCTTTAAAGAGATGGCGGCCGTGCAACTAAATTCGATGAGACAAAATTTTCTCATACGAATGAAGGTTAGGACCCAAAGAACATTGGATTTACGCCGCCTATGGTTTCTCATGGATCAACGACGGTGTACAGTACGATATTCTCACTCAAGTTCGTGTAAACGAGTCAATGAATCTCTTAGTGTACTTACGAAAGCATTTGAATTGCCTTTTCCAGTATTTATGAATGTCGTAGGGTTTCTGCCTTTACCTTGCTCATGGTCGTATCTTCTTAGACACTTGTTCGTTGGGCGTTGCCATGTCGATCCCGGAGCTTCAATAGAAGGCATATTTGACATAATCGATGAAATACTGGTACATTCCGATTACACGCGTGTATGTACAAAAGCAGGTTTGAGACCCCCGGAAGGATATAAGGTATGGGATGAATGGAAATGCCGGGCAACACACGGCGGCACTCTTCCTCTCCCACCGGCAAAACTATCACCATCCTCTTCTAAGTTGTCAAATCTAGGGTATAATTGTGGCTACCAAAATGATAACACCCAACAATGCAGCAACAGGAATAATTTGGGAGATAGTAGTGATAGAAATGATGTAGATATTGATGAAAAGAAATGGACATCACACTCCTTATTGTCTACAGCCTTGACAGAAAGAAGAAATACCATGCTACTCAAAACATTTTGTAACCGTCCGGAAATAGCCGAAATTATGCTATCGTCACCGTACAATATGCCAAGGCGTCTTTTCAACGATCTTGAATATTATGGAGATGTTCAGAGTATATCGAGGCGATTCAATCGAGGCATTTCATTTGAGGCAGCAGCAGCAAGAAGTAAGTTCTTTCTTATCTTTATCCCAATTGGTTGCATATTTTATACAAATATTATTGACTTTTTGATACAGGGGTTTATCAACTTGCGATAGATCTTCTGCAGTGGCACGAAAGCTCTTATGGCCTCTAGAGAAGAGGCGATGATAAGTCATATATGCTAGTGTGCCGTAATTTCTGTTCATAAAAACTTTATATCGTTCAAATAAAGCACTGCGTTGACTATGTTGCGATGTTCAAGTTTAACGTCGAAAGCGTGTGCGCATTATTTGAACCACATTTGTTTGTTAATTCACCATCATCTCTATTCTACGCTTTCTTTCGGGAACTTTTTTGATAACGATGCACAACAAGCTGTATGTGGTTTACAAGGCGTAGAATACATAGAATATTGTGTTTTAGAAAACAATTGGAAGTTGTAAATTAATTTCAGGAAAAGTGGTAATAAACAAAGATCGTTTCATCAACATGATACGATGAGCCAAAGTGATGAAGATGAATTATAAAGATATGATATTATTCTTTGCACAAACGCTTGTAGCACTCACATCGTTCATGATTAGATAAATAAACAAACTTGCTAACACCAACTAAGACGAGGCAACAGGCAAAAACGCAACATAGTGAACAGGGATCCTTATAGAATTTATACAAGGTTTTAGTAGAAAATTAAGTTAGTCCCTGTAATTAGTTGCGGTAGGATGTCGGAGATATGAACGATTTTTTCGTAATCGTTTCTTGCGTACTTGCTGTGTTAAATATTCATAAAACAGAAATATTAAATAATTGTTCCTGTTAAAACTCGTAAAGATAACAGTGGAAAGCTCCGTAGAGCGTTTGCGTGATAAAGCTCTCTCGTGTTTCGCTAGCTGTCAAATAGTCACTATTTTACCAACATAAGAGAACAGACGCTATTAAATCTTACTACCTGAAATGTAAACCAAAAGATATGGTGACAACACAAACTGTCATACTCAATAAAGCGAACAAAAGTTGCAAATGAATTTTGAAAAGGTGGTATCCACTAAAGAGATCGTCTTAGATTACATTAATGGTGCGATGAAACACAAAAATTAATCGGTGTCGCAAATAATTACACATGACATTCAACATTTACAGTCTACTTATAACGAGAGACCTAGCTAATTACAAATATCCATACAGAGGCAGCGGACAAAAAAAGCAATGTAATGGGCGACGATCCCGAAAAAACCAATCCTGAAATTTTCGAAGAAGACGACGTTGGAGAAATTGGTGGCAAAGATGGAGAACTTGATGGGCTTGACATTGGAGTCGTAACCGGCGACGAAGTAAAAGACACTGATGGCCTTCGCGTTGGTGTCGAAGACGTAAAACTTGATGGGCTTAACGTTGGAGTCGAGGTCGGAGCTGAAGTAAAAGATGTTGATGGACTTCGAGTTATTACCGAAGATGGAGAACTTGATGGGCTTAACGTCGGAGCCGCGTTCGGAGCTGAAGTAGAAGATGTTGATGGATTTGCAGTGGTTGTCGAAGATGGTGAACTTGATGGGCTTAACGTCGGAGCCGCGGTCGGCGCTGAAGTAGAGGATGCTGATGGATTTTGAGTTAGTACCAAAGATGGAGAACTTGATGGAGTTCCAACAGTTGTCGAAGATGGAGAACTTGATGGCCTTAACGACGGAATCGCGGTCGGAGCTGAAGTAGAAGATGCTGATGATGGATTTTGAGTTGGTGTCGAAGATAGAGATCTTGATGGATTTGCAGTGGTTGTCGAAGATGGTGAACTTGATGGGCTTGACGTCGGAGCCGCGGTCGGAGCTGAAGTAGAGGATTCTGATGGATGTTGAGTTGGTGTCGAAGATGGAGACCTGGATCGACTCGGTGTTGGTCCCGCAGATGGTGAATCTGAAGGAGTAGGAGTGGTTGCTAAGGACGGAGAACCTGATGGACTTAAGGTTAGACTATCAGTTGGCGCAGAAGTTGATGTATAGCTGGGTACTGGAGTAGTTGTCGCTTCCTCCACATCAAAGTTTAGGAGGGAATAGTACCATGTACTTCCAGCGACAAAATCTGTCATCATCTTAAACTCAAGCACAAATGATCCTGATGATGGAACAGTCAGCGTTCCACTGGACTCCGACTTGTCCGTCATATCCGTATGGGTCAAAGCACTAGATCCATCACACTCCACATCTTTACCTCCTGCACTCCAACTTGTTCCACCGTGGACAAGAGGATCGTCAGCCACCGAAAGAGCTTCTTCATTGTCCGCCCAAATGTACATACCCATGAATGTACCAACACTCTGCGTCACCTTAAAAGCGTACTGACCTGGTGCTAGCACAGTTGTGCTATCAAGAGGAATAGTCTGACCATCAATCAGAACCTCATAACCACCATCAGCCAACGAACCAACCGGATCGTTTCCATGAAAGTTTCCATGGATCGATGGACCATTATCGCATTTGGGATTCCCGTCTATTTCCGCTTGAACATTCTTGAAAACGAACGACGATAAAATCAATGTAGGCAAGGCGGTAGTCTTCATTTTACAATCTCAGCTTAAAATAAACAAATTTGTGATGTTTCGTTGGACATGGTTCACAACACCTGTCTTCTCCAACAATTGTTTACGTCATCGAAAAAGTAAATTTGAACTCGATCTCTCGTATTCTTAGATATTCCCAGGCAATCCTGACTGTTCCATCCAAGCGGAGTATCTCCAAGGGTGCATGGACAGTTCCGATGCAATTTGAACAAATGAAAATCAAAAATTATCCATTTCTTTTATCAAATGCATTACTCTTACTCTTACTATATCACTATTCCTTCTTTGCATCAAATCTATGTTCAAAGTACACTCTCAATGTCTTTATACATAGCAATATTTGCAAATAATGTGGACCTCTTAGTTTTTTCGTTCACTTCTCTCTTCTCTCTTCAAATGTCCGATTTACGTAGGAGAGCAAGTGCTTGGCAGACGGCAGAGCCTTGTACATGTTGTATAATTATGTAATACACAATACATACAAACACAGAACATAACGTACCGCTCGGAAAAACAACACGATTTCAACAGAGTTTCCGGGTTGCTTTCAACATGAAAACAACATGTTGTTTTCATGTTGAAATTCATTCCCAGCGCTCGAACACCACAACACACCCAATTCTTG
>Ga0115008_10000326_pt1 | contig 34402 bp, 36 predicted proteins | sample FraStrMetagenome_FD_87164 | JGI IMG/M metagenome (GOLD analysis project Ga0115008, IMG submission 87164) | Marine eukaryotic phytoplankton communities from Arctic Ocean - Fram Strait ARC3M Metagenome | ecosystem: Environmental > Aquatic > Marine > Oceanic | place: Fram Strait | collected... | reverse complement strand
TTTTTTTTAGACCAATCAGAATGGATTATTTTTTGGACAAAGCTAATTTAAAAAATTGTACGTGAACGTGAGATCATATTCATATTCATATTACGTGAGTTGGCAACCCCTAATATATGCGAAACCATCCACGAATTTTACAGAAAATACTCTTGTAACGGATATAACCACAAAATATATAAATATATACTCTTGTAACGGATATACATCATGTCAGTGAAAAGTCAGTATAAGTCACTGATTTGGATGTAATTTCACTGGTCAGTCAGTGAACCGATTTCAAGTCAGTGAGCGACCTCTATTCATGATGTATAGTGCATGCATTATAATTATTAATAGAGGATGTATTGATATTTGTTGAATTTTTTAGTATGATTGACTTGTGAGTTTGCATATGCGTGTTTTGCTTGATAACTATTTTGTTTTAGCGTATTCTATCTACTCTTCATTTTAATTTAAAAACATTTGTACTCTTGATGAGTCATCAAAAGCCCTAAAGGAAAGCCGGTTGTCATCAAGGTAGAGATGGAATTGTTAACTAGCGTTCTCACGTGGCATATATTGCATCAGAATCAGGAAAAATCAGGCAGCGATGTACTTATCCCGATGTAAAAGACATATTCAAATTCAAGATGATTGTATTTGGAAATAGAACTGACTATATGACTATATGTTCTTGAATTTCTTCAACTGACAATGTTAAAAGAACGTGAAAACTAGGGGTATGCGATAAGAAGGATAATTGCTCGGATCAAAATTTTTGTTGTCGTAAAATAATAATTTAACTAGTGGCTTGACTTTTTGCTCTAATCTTAGGTTCGAGAATTCAATTGATTGTTGTACATTTGATCTACATATTTTCAAACAACAATGTAATCTTATATTCTTTATATCGAGTTCTCTATGCAATATTCAAAAGTTTCAAAATCTTATCCGGTATTCCCCATTCCATTTGCTATGCCAGTAATGGTCGTAAGAAGCGCATCATTTAGTAACTTCTTACGTTCAGAAGTCCCTTCATCGTCTGGTACAGATCGCAATCGTTTGAGCGTTTCTGCTTGCAATACATTTAGACAATCTACATACGGGTTGCGAACCTTTAGAACACGTGCGAGAAGCTCGTTGTTCTCTCCTAAAGTTTCGTGACCGGCCAACTCTAGCACAGCGCGTTCAGTATTCAAATGAACATTTCGAATTTCACTACCCAACTCCTTTGCCAAAGGATCCGAAACCAAAACGTCCTCGTAATGTTTCGCCACATCAGGCTCAGATTTCGCGAGGACCATTTCTACCAAATCAATCGTTGTCCTGAATGAGTCCCATTCCTTATACATTTTTCGTAGATCTTCAGCGTATTCCTCGCTCGCCAATAATTCGTCAATGGCCTGGCCAACACCGAGCCACGTAGGAAGATTTAATCTCGTCTGTGTCCATGCAAATATCCACGGAATCGCACGCAACGATTCTACACCACCACTTGCCTTGCGCTTAGCCGGTCTACTGCCGATGTTCAACGACGAAAGCTCTAGCTCTGGTGTGGCACTACGGAAGTATGGCACGAAACGATCATCACCACGCACAATTTGACGATACGCATCGCAACTAATCTGACTCAGCTTGTTCATTAAAGCGCGTTGATTTTCGGTCGGTGCAGGACGTTCGAGTTGTTTTTCTGCCAGCACAGCAGCCGTATAAATATCCAGCGTACGTTCGGCACGTTCCTTGTGTCCAAAATTTTGGTAAATCATCTCACCTTGCTCCGTTACGCGGAAGTTTCCGTTTATTGTATCAGGAGCATGGCTCAAGATTGCATTAAATGTTGAGGGGTTGCCACCACGACCAACCGTTCCACCCTTTCCGTGAAAGAAGGTAAGGTCGATCTGATATTTTTTCGCCTGTGCTGCTAATGCCTCCTGCGTTTCATATTGAGCCCACGACGCCGCGAGTCTACCGGCATCCTTGGCGCTATCGCTGTACCCGATCATAATCTCTTGCTTACGATTCACGAGCGATCCAACGTATGCAGCTGTAGAATAAAGAGTTTCCATCGTTTTCGTGGCACCGTTCAAATCATCAAGAGTTTCAAACAACGGCACGACACGGAGGGGTTGTGATACACCGGCATTTCGTTGTAATAAACTTACTGCCATGACGTCACTAGGTGTAGTGGCCTGACTGATAACGTAAGCACCGAGACTCTCTTCTTGACACTCAGCAATCATGGCAAAGGTCTCCAACGTATCTACAACAGTGCTGGAAAACAATTCACTGGCATCATTCCAATCTCCGTATCGCAACAAAGGACGTTTACTTGTCATTTCCTGGCTGAGCCAACTTATGCGTGTTCTTTCGTCCCATTCAGCGTAACTTCCGATGCCCAAATGACGTGTGATGGCATCTAGGGCTTCCGTATGCCGAGTGGATTCCTGTCGAATGTCCAAGGCACACAATGTAACGCCAAAGCTTGCGACGTTACGAATCAAATGCGTCAATCGACCCTGCGTCATGTTACCATTGTGTGTCTCCACAAGACTGTCGTAAACCATGATCAAATCATCGAGAAGCTGCTGTTTGTTCATGTACACATCATCCTGCGTCGCGGAGATGGTAGGCTCAGAATCGTCGAGGTGTGAATCGGCCCAGTTACGTGTGTGCTCGAGTTTGTGTCGAAGTTGACGGAGGAAGTATCGGTATGGCTCCCGCGCCTCATCCGAATTTCCAACGACGGCACGAAAGGCATCAGTACAATTCAGTACAGTCAACTCATCGATGAGAGCATGGACTTCTTTACTGATGAGTTCAGCACTTTGGACGCGATTTCGCCATACAACTTCACGGGTTACATCCGGTGTGACTGTGAATCAAGAATGAGTTTATTACGTTTGTTAAAAAACGTCATATTCAAAGAAAAATACTACGCATACTTAAGATAAAAACCGCTTACCATTCGGGTTGCCATCACGATCGCCTCCCATCCAACTGCTAAATTTAATCGGACAAGCAGTCAACGGCAACGCATACTGCTCTCCACCAAGTTCACGCTGCATAGTATAAGACAACTTTTCCAAAAACTCCGGTAAGGCTTCCCACAATACACTTTCGAGTACAAGCATACCACGTCGGGCCTCCTCTTGAGGACTTGGCTTAGCACGTGCCACCTCGTCACTTTGCCAAAGACTACTAATTTGACACTCGAGATCCTGCAATAAAAGCGAGGCTTCGTAGGACTTATCACGACCCCCCGCTCGAATTTCATCTGCCTTACTTAACAACTCAAGGACAGTCTTTTTCTTTTGCAATATCGTACGCTTATTCACTTCCGTAGGATGAGCCGTCAAGACAAGTTCCACCTGCTGTAAACACAAACTTTCGTACAAATCCGAGGGACGGACGGCATTCTCACCCCCTCTTTGCAACAATTCTGGTATCACACCACCACATGAATCCCGCTTATCCATCAACGCCAACGGCACTTCCTCCAAAGATTTAGACGCCATATACGTACGATTCTTACGCGTACGGTGATGCGCCTCGGCCGTATTCGCCAACGCTAAAAAATGGGTAAACGCGCGCGCAACACTCTGAATTTCCTCGTTACTCAACGAAGCAGCATACTCCGCCATCTGTGCAAAGGTTTCATCATCCTTTCCATTCTCTCTCCATTCCTTAGCTAACAGACGCAACCGCTCGACGCTATCAAAGGTATTGGAGGTCGTGGAAGTGGTAGTCGTGGATATGATTCGGCCGAGCATGCTACCCATGGCTTTCACATCGGCTCGTAGGTAGGCATCTACCTCGGGAGCCGCGGCGTTCTCATCCAAAGGCTGCGTGGGACGTAGCAGCGTGCTGTTCGGTTCGGTAAAGGAGGTAGTCTGAGTCGTGGCAAGACGGCAAAATTGGAAATTGGCGGAATTACGGGGGCGAGGTACGCCTCGTAGGTTCATGTGGCGTGCGCATGTTTGTACGGTCGTAGAGGTTCGGAACATGACTGTCTACGTTGATTTTTAAATTTAAGTTTTTGATGGATGGATGAAAATTGGGTATTAATTATTGCCGGGAGTTGGAATGAAAGCGATTTAGTACAGTCACGTAAAATAATTGTTCAGGATTGTCGTTATACCCTCTTCTTTCCTGGCTTTCAATGAATATCCAAAATTATGAATGAAAGGGATTATGAATTAATTTTAAAAATCAATAAGTCCTCTATTGTATTTGGAACGATATTAAATCCACTCTGTGCCGTCGTGTTTTTTGCTGTACTGTGTTGTGTGATGTGGTACAAACTTTTTATTTTTCTGCGTGGTGTTGGTTGGTCGGATATATCTTACGTCTTACGTGCACCCAGATTCGAATTCGGTGCATGTATTTGTATTTGTGTTCAAAAGAGAGGAAACATTCTCGGTGAGATAGATTATTGGTTGCAGAGGAACCATCTTCCGTCATTTTCGCACAAAATTGCAAGTACATGTACAATATTTTATATCGGTACATGTACAGTTATATTCGTAAGTTCGTATGCATAAAATTCGCTCTTCGACCTGACATTAGAATTATGCGTACGCACTGTATTTCGTGTACGTACATGCAGATCCAGAAGATATCCCTAATTTAGCACGTAGAATTTCTACGTGTACCACACTTGCATTCATCTTTGGCATTTTTTGCCCCATCTTGAAGGTACGAGATGCTTCCACGTTTCACTAAACCCTATACACCGTTCAATCTACCCACCGTACAAATCTACACACCCAGTCACCAATGCTAGTGAGCATGTATTAATACATGTATCATGTATCATGACATGTGACAAGATATTTCTTTTTCTACACACCTGTGATCTGTAATCCAAGAACACACAATTTGATTGCCTACACAACGACATGAAGAGCATCTTCCTTGTACGAAACAGTCTCTTACTCATCTTCGCTGCTTGTAGCATTATTCATAATCCTTATACTCATTCAAATCCATTGGTGGTTGCAGCAGCTGTCTCATCATCATCATCATCATCATCATCATCATCAATTGCAATTCCAAGCTTGAGCAGACACAGTCGCACTCGAATTGGAACTACAAACACAGTTAAAGTGTCTCAGGGTAATCCAAACTCGTCCTCTTTGAGCAGGACAAATTCCGAATCGTCCATACCACTGTTTGATATTCGAGGAGGTTCTGCTGCTGGTACTTCAGATAGTAATAACATGTCATCCGAAGCTAGTGTAAAATCCGGTGGAATGCCCGATTATGTCAAGTTGCTCATCGGGGCAGGTGGAATATACGGGGCATTTTTGTATTATGGGAGTTTACAGGAAGACGTATTTCGGTACACGGCGGTGGATGGGACGCAGTTTAAAGAGGCGTGGTTTTTGCAGGTTTTGGAGGCCTTGGCGAATGTGGTTGTGGGTTCGGTTGGGTTGATGGTGTCGGGTGCGACGTCGGGGATTCCGAAGAAGATGTTTGCGATTTCGGGAGCGACGCAAGTGAGTGCGAAGGCTATGACGAGTTTGGCGTTGGCGAATGGGTTGAGTTTTCCGGTTGCTACTTTGGGTAAGTTTTTTATTTGGGTATTGTTTGTGCTGTTTTTTTTCCTTGTGACGATTAGTTAATGTAGTGTCCTTCTTTTTATTGTAGCGAAATCTGGTAAGATGGCTCCTGTCATGGCTGGTTCCCTTTTGCTCGCTGGAACGACGTATTCGTTTCGGGAGTATCTGCAGGTTGCAGCGATTATCGGTGGTACAGCAATTGTGAGCATGGGTAAGAAGAAGGGAAGTGGAGCGCCAAGTACTGCAATGGGTGTGCTATATATTTTGCTGTCTTTGGTATTTGATGGTGTTACAGCGGGTGTACAGAAACGGCTCAAGGTTGAAACTGCCAAGGCTGGTGTTAAACCGAAGCCTTATGATTTTATGTTCTGGACCAATCTGTACATGTGTCTTACAGCTTTCGTCATTGCACTGGCGTTGGGTGAATTTTCAAGAGGATTTGTTTATTGTTTTGCCAATCCTGAGATTCTATCAAAGGTCATGAAATTTGCCGCCTGTTCTGCAGTTGGTCAGTCATTCATTTTTTATACTATTGCCAACTTTGATCCTTTGGTACTATCTACTGTTACAACAACGCGCAAAATATTCTCCGTGCTTCTCTCCATTTTCCTCAAGGGTCATTCGTTGTCGATGACAGGATGGAGTGGAATTGCACTTGCTGTCAGTGGCATTTTGTCGGAACTTCAGGCAAAAGCAAGTGGAAAGGGCAAGTCGCATTCGCACTAGAGTCTTATTTAATTATAGTTGATTTTTCTAAAGTCATGGAAAATATTTTATTTATTCCTAGGTACTCATGTTTAGTAGAGCCTTGAAGTTGTTGTTCGTTAAGTATTGCAACAGGCTCCTTCATAACTTGGCGGTCATGGGAATATACGTCAAAAAAAAATTTATCAATTGTATGTATGACTAAATAAAACGAAACGCCCTACTCTCTTTGAGAATTATAGTTTTAAATGTTGGCCATTTCCATGCCGTTTTCTTCTTATCCATAATATACGAATTTGTTTGTGGTATGAGTGCCCTTGAGGGCAATGCTTGTCGTATCAATGATGACTAAATGCATCCTGGATACGCTTGCCTTCTTCTATTGAGATCCTGATTGTTACTTATGGTAAAGTAGAGTCCTCAAGTTTGAACTGGAAATCGGTGCCAACCTAGATGGCCAATTTAAACTATATTCTTGGACACTTGCTAGAGATAAGGAGCTTGATTTAAGTCAAGAGCGTATCATTAGCGAAGAATATGGGAATAAAGCCTGTATTATTTGCAACGGTGGTCGGGGTGAGAGATTGATTTGAACAAAACGATAGATTTTTCAAATTCATACCTACATTATATGACCACTCTCGTAGTTAGTTATACGTCGCATAACTTAGATCTCGTCTACTTCATCAGTCGCTGGTTCGGGATAGGAGGACCCACAATTGCTATATAATCGAAACATATGATTTTCCTCCTTATAGAACACCAAGTTCCCATATTGTGAATAATAACCCCTGGCAATTCCAGCACATGCCACCATAGGAGCAGCTTCTTTCATTGTATCTGGCGTATCATTTAACCATTCTGAGTATTAATTCACAAATATTACACCTTTTCTTCTATGATCCATAGAGTCGCAGGAGTCATATTTCCTGCTTCTTGCGACTATGCTGCCACCTTCGCTAAGGAACATATCAACTGCTTGACTATTACCAACCACGAGCAATTCGATTTCATTCTTTCCAGAAGATTTGTAGGCGCTAAAGATGGATTTATAGATCCCGCTTTACATTATGATATTCAATATTTCTATAACTCTCTTCTCCACCGCCCTTCTCGGGGATTAGGAGGATTGTATTTACTCATTAGACTACCCACTCGCATCATCTTCGTTACTTCGAAAGGCCGCTTTTTGCAGTATTCAACAAACAAATTCTGACTCCGGTGTAAGTCATTTGGTTGATTACAACATGATACCAGCTTCTGCTTCTGCCCCCATCATCTCACCCGGGGAGAGGGTGAACGTAGTGACCTAGCTGTGGCGACCAGTGATGGTATACTTGGTGTCGTGCATTCCTTCAGAAGCGATCTTTACATCGTTATCCCATCACGAAGCCTGGAGAACAAGCAAGATGTAGTCATTGATTCCAGAGGCATCGTTCTTTGTTTGCGGCTTGTCGAAGAGTCTAAGATAAAGGCGGTGAGAATCGCCTAAGTATTTATGATTTTCAGAAACGATATCTCTTGCTTCGGCATTGCAATACCTGTTGGTGCTGCAATAATTATTGAAATACTTTCCTTCATTAGCAATAATAATAAACAGATTGCAGCATATTGCAAGTGCAATAATTGTTTGAGCTAAATATGTTTTCATCATATTTGAAAAGGTCCACATCAACGTCACAACTTGGTAAATGGCAACTGATCGAGAATTATTTACGAATAAAGTCTTGAGATATTGCGAGTTATTGCTTGAGGAGTCATAGCAACGAAATTTTTCCTAGCTTTTCACCATCTTATGATATGTGATAAATGACTTTAGCAATGTAAATCAAAAAGCATATTTCTGGATTGCTTTCTACTTTAATTTACTGATAGGAAGCGCAATGGATTGGAGACTACGCTTTAGTCAGCCGATTTTTCTTTTCTATATCTTCGTCGTCCACGTCACTATTATTATCTTCGTCCTCTTCCATAATTCCTGTCATTCTTTTACTACGGTCATGCTGAGTATCTATATTCGTGTGTCGTTGTTGATAAGTGTAACATTCATCATCATCCATATCTTCCCATTCTTCTTCTATCTCGTCATCTTCTTCTTCTTCGTCAAACGTTTCCATACTGGGCTGCTTTTCTACCACCAAACCGACACGCTCTCGCATTTCGATTTCTCTCGGAGTCAAATTATGCAACGAAACTGAATCGCGACGATGCACGTACTGGTTTTTATACGCTGGAGAACGATTTATCACTTGTAGCTTTTCACTGTCTACTAGAATACACCCAGCCATCGCCCTACTTCCCTGATTGTGATCTTTGCTGGTCGAGAATACGGTAAACACGCGTGCACCCTTGCTCACAGCAACACCTTCCGCATGGGCCTCATGCGCTCGCATAATAAATGAATAGTCGTGTATCTTCAAGAAATCCGTCACGGCCTTATGTCCAAAACAAATAGCACCGCCGCCACGAAGGCTATCACCAAAACCAGTATGCACACTGACGGTAGTTTGCTCCTGATCTTCACTTGCAGGATCGCTCCATATACAATCGCTCGAAACACGCTGAGATATTTCATCTTCGTGATCGTATGGAGGATTAATTCCTGCAACTTTAGGAACTGATAAAATTTCTTGTATGCGATTATTATTGAGGTTGTCAGCTGTAGCGCGAGGAATACCGCCGTGAACACAGAATATATCCTGATCGATAACGGCACTTAAAGGCATACGATCAAAGGCTCGATTGACTTCCTCCCATACCAAGTAACCAATCTCATCTCCAAATCGGTTTCGACACTGTGCGATAAACGATCGATCACCGTAGTGCTCCTCCCAGCCATTTACATCTCGGGTTTCGTGATTTCCACGTAGCAGCACAACCTTATACGGCAACAAGCACTTCATGGCCAGAAGGTATGCCACGCATTCCAGGCAGGATTTACCACGATCTACATAATCACCCAAGAATACAAATGTCCCAGCGGTTAGGCTCATTCCAAGCCGCCAGATATTGTCGCTAAAGAAGTGCAAATCTTCTAAATTTCCATGAATATCTCCAAAAACGTAAGAGGGAGATTGTAAGAATAAGCATCTTGGTTCATCACCGAGTATATTCTGTGCCCGTCGTGAGAGAGTTATAACATCTTTGGCAAATAATTCAGAATTAAGGTAATCAACCGATCCAGCTGGATCTTTGAACATGTCCATAATGCGTGTCGTAAGAGCATCATGAGGAAGCCCTTGCTTTGATTGGTGATGTTGTTGTTGTGCGAGAGCATTTGCTGTAGCAATGGAGGCATTTCTTCCTATTCTCGTACGCTGTGGTGTGAGCACCTGTCGACCTTTTTTGTACAAAATTTAAAATGTGAGTGTAAACAAAATCGTACAGAACGGGACGAAAATTGGACATTTTATATGCGAACTTTGATGCCCCGTTACTTACGTTTGCCGCATTTACTCTCTCCTTCGCTCACATCTACGGCAAAAGAATTTAATTGATGTTTCTTAACTTTTGGCGTGCCTCTCAGTCCTTTTGAGGGTTTATCATTGTGCGACAAATTCGACAGTTGGTTGGTTAAATTCACAATTTGTGACTGTAAATGCGATATCATTGCATTCTTTTCGAATATCAGTCGATCCTGTTGTTCTAACTTTGTCTTAGGAGGGACACTTGGAGATCAAAATTAAAAATGCATGCAGGGTTAGAGTCAGTATCATTTTCTTGAAAGCATGCAAACAAAGCGTGTTAAAAGTCATCACATTTTTTTAATTTTCCAGAGAGAAATTCCAGTTTGAAAATATCATTTTTGTCACTTAAGATCTTACCGATCCCGTTTGTTTAAACTGCGCATTATGTAGTATATCCGTCTCTCTATCTCTCTCTTTCTTATTTATTACTAGGAATAAATTAATTCTGTTGGATATAAATGATCGTTGTTTACTGTCTGGTGAAACACCTCGGGTGAGTTCGGCAAGCAAAACAATAGTGTGTGTGGTCAAAAATTAACAACAACAACGGTGGTATTTGTGTGATTCATGTGCCGTGTACGTGTGCCGGTACACATTTTGCATGTGTGTGCCATGCTCGCGTTCGGAGTTCGCCCCGTTGTCGAAAAACTTAGCTTTTATTCAATAACGGCTTAAAGCTAAATCATTGCCTCTGATAGCGAATCTGTGGGGAATCTTTCCTTCCAAACCAATCAAAAAAATTTGCCTTGGACAGCATTTTTTTTTGTCCATTGACCATGAAAGCACCTAAATTACCGGACGACTTTACCGATTACGCTGAGGGACTCAAGCGACAGCAGGATGCGATACTGCGAAGGGCTGAATATCAGAAACAGTACGAAGAATGGCTCGAAACTACTTGGAGGGGTCGTTTGGTATCGTTCGCTCGAAAAATTGGGAATTCTCCTTTCATTGTCGCGATCCGGAAAAGTTTTGCGGAGGGGGAAAATGGAATTGCATTTCGAATAACTAGTTTGTTGGCCAAGATATCGCTTATTCTGGTAGTGTTGTTTTCTTTGAGGTTTTTAGCAATGATGTTGCAACGGATTATGGGGACCGAGTATGAAGTGACGGAAGAGATCATTATTGAGAGGACAGTTTCGAGTAAGCGGAGAGGGAAGAAGGATTAGTCGTGTTTGTAAAAATTAGGAAGATATCTAATGGTTAATGAAAATTATTCTCGTGATTTGCTTGATTAAATTTTTTTGTATGTTACAGTATTTTCAAACTCATGGAAATGAAGCGCAGGTGCTTTTTTTTCTCCTCGATTCAAAAGTGTTAGATGATTTTGATATATTGAAATTCTAAATGAAATCTCCATATCTGACTCAAAGACGTCACGTTATAACCTTTGACTAACTCACAAGAAGGAGATGTGAATATATAGGAAAAGTGTGTTGAAAAAGGACCAAATAAAAATAAATTTTCAGTGTCGTTCCCACAACTGTCAAAACTTTAAAAGAGTTATGCTATTAAATAGTGTCTCGACGTATAATTTGATATACAATTTTCATCGAATATTGCAAGAAAAAATTTGAAGAATATTAATGCTTTTTTGCTCAAATTAGTGAAACTGCAATAACAACTTGGTAATAATTGTAACGACAATGTAACAGAAAACGTATACGCGGCTGAAGGGTATTAAATTAGCGGTGTTCGTGGGTCGTCAAAATCGTTCGAAGTCAATTCGTTGGATTGACTGTGGTCAAAAGTTTCCTTCTTGAGAAGAGCTGCTACCAAATCTTCTTTATCAAGCGCTCCATTTCCATCCACGTCGAAAGTGTTGAATTGTGCGTGAAGTCTTGCTAGACAATCATCGTCCACCTTCCCCCTATATTTTAACAAACAAATGTTTTGTAAGTCAACAAACTAAATAAATTTGAAAAGGTTAAAGGATACTTACATAGTAACTAGCATAAATTCAATGTAATTTAGCTTTGTAACAGTTCCTGATGATATTTGAATTAGAATATAGTTTTTGGATAGATTCTTAGAAAGAAAATCATACCTGAACCATCACGATCCATTTGCATTAGATTGTCTTCATTCATTTCGGCCATTATTTTTCTAGAGTCCTCGAATGCCTTTTGTTCTACTCTAAAACCTATATAGTTACCAATAAGTGTAGCAAAAGCGTAAACTCCAATAGGGACAAGAAGTATAGCCCATATTTTCTCAATGTCTCTATCTGGAGAAACATCCCCATAGCCAACTTCGAATTTTTTTAATTAATTATTGTTGACGATTAAAAAGCCTAATAATAAAAATGCTTTGCTCTTACCTGTAGTGATTGTGATAAAAAAGAAGTAAAGAACATCAACAAAAGAATCTGAATCATCTTCAACTACAAGATACGCTCCAAAGAGCAGAGGTATCATTGCCGGAATATAAATCCACTGCTCCATGACGAATTTTTTGAAAGTTAGTTCATTGTTGTCAGCATCTACATCCAGCTCAGGGATTGCGTCCTTCTTCTTTGATGATGCGATACTTGATAAGTTCGCAACCAGATCACCAACGATTGCACTAATCATTGCAACACCAAAGAATGTAAAAAAGATAGTAAAAATTTTCCCCCCATCGGACTCTGGACCCATATCACCGTATCCTAAATAAATAATTAATCAAATTGAATCATTCATTATATTTGCACTTTTCATTCAAAATTTGTATTGCAATGGACGAGAATTGCGTTGCAATAAACGAAAAAATATATAAATTAGCAACTTACCCACTGTAGTAAAAGTTATTACGCCTATATTTCACAATATCAATAAAACATATGAAAGTGATTATATATTGGTAAATGTGGTGGAAGTAACTTACCGAAATAAACACTATCAAGAATTGGCCAGCTCTCAAAGATGTAGGAATATCCAGCAACACCGGATGATATATACAATACAAATATTCCTATTGAAAACCATGGAATTTTCTTAAAATGTTCTGTCCATAAGTTATCTCCATCAGCAACTTGTTCCCCAACTTGACTTGGTAACGGGACTGGCGCAGTTGATACCCTAGATCTTCCTCTATTAAATATTACATTAGACATTTTCGCATTCGATTCAGTGATAGTGTTTGATGACTGACGACTCAGATGTGGCATAAATCTATATTTGCTTCAGTCAACAAATTTACTATTATCTTTAGTTATTGGATAGGGTGGGGTAGTAAGGATGTATTGATGATAAAACAAGGTATGACGAAAATTCTTTCGTTGTTAATAATATTTTTGTAAGATACCGATTTCTGATCGCTGAAAAATAGATTTGTAGGCATTTTCTAGTAAATGTACATGTATTTAGAGATGGTAACATTCGAAGTGAGTCTTAAGTACTGAAACTTTTAGAGAACCTTTCACGTCAATGACCTAAGAAAATGTGCTCTTATATAGGTGTGTAAATGTGGTAGATAATTACGTGTGTCAATATACAAATATGTCGAAGTGTGCGCAATTAATAAGTAAAGTCTATTCAAGAGTTCGAAAATTTAAGGGACTTCGAGGTTATCATATGTACAAATTCGGCGAGTTGCTATGATACTTTCATCGCTTAAAATAGTTTTCCTAGAATATAACGAGATTCTCCCAGAAACTGACCTGTCTATGCTAGACTGAGCTTTTCACCATTCATCATTCAACGAGCTTTAAGCTTCATCTCAAGGTATTGATCAAAACCGAAAGAACCAAGCATTTGGATATGGGAAATAAACAGAATGCGCGAATCAATGAATCATTAGCAATGAGCCACGAAGAATCATCTTCTGCACATTCAGAAGAACATGTATTTGATGCGATTTCAACATTCGAGGATTCTGAACAAGAGGCTAGTGGTCATTCTAGGCAACCACAACAAGTGCATTTTAATAAAGAAAGTTCCATTTCAAATGAAGGTTCATATGATTTCAATGAAGAAGGATCATTATATAACAGTAGAGAAGAAAATAGTTTGTCATTCAGTCATCCTTTGGAGGCGAATGACATAAACACGCAAGGTACATATGTGACCGACAGTTCAAATGAATCAGATTTTGGTACTTTGAAACCCATGAGTGTCGAAGATGGGTGTTTGTTTATCATAATCTACATTATCACAGGGATTGTAGTGTATACATTTCTCTTCGATGAGTTTGACGTGTTGGAGAGTCTGTACTTTTCAATCATTACCATTTCAACTATTGGTTATGGTGATTATTCCCCAACTTCTCAAGGCGCTCGTTTGTTTACATTTTTCTACATTTTGATTGGAATTGCATTGCTTGGGTCTGCACTTGAGGCTATCTTCTTTTCAATTTCGAATAATTTGAATGACGTAGGAGATCAAACATCAGCTTTGATTTTAAAAGCTGGAGAATCAAAGATGGTTCAACGAATATCAAGGATGGGATCATCTTTTCTAAGAGCACGAGATGAAATCCCAAATAAAGTGACATCCCCTCACGAAGAAATTCGGAATCATATTCATAAATATACTAGCCTTAGTGCATTTCTGCTCAAAAACAGGTATGCATTTGGATTTCTCTTGGCAACACTTCTTTATCAAGGAGTTTCTACTGAAGGTTCATTTATTGATGGTATGTACTTTTGGGCAGTTAGCACGTCCACAGTTGGCTACGGTGATATAGTGCCCAATTCTCAAGCAGAAAGGGTAAGGAACGAAAATTTCATGAATAATAAGATGTATATATATATGATTGATCGGTTCAATTTTTTCGCATTGTTAGATGATCACCATGATCATATCACCTCTTAATAGCTTACTTTTCGCAACGTTGGTTGGTAATTATATATATTTCAAGATAGAGGGGATGACATTACAAAAACAGATGTTATTATTTTCGCGCGGTTTGACCGAAAAACATATCCAAAGGATGGATAAAGACAAAGATAGTACGTAATTTAGTTTATACTTTCCAAAAACATTATTTATCAAAATCTCATTGTGATTATTTATTTAATCAATAAGACCAAGTAAGCGAAATGGAATATGTTGAGGCGATGCTTTTAATGATGTAAGTGGTTTTAGTTTATTCTTGTGGTTTTATGATATTCTCACATAGTTTATAGGAACAAGGTGGATAACGAGTTACTGGATCACTTACACTTACAGTTCAAAATGATGGTAAGCAATACCTCATATTTACGAACTCTTTCAATGATTCTCAATGTTTTACTATTGAATCTTCAGGACAACGACAAAAGTGGTTCACTTGACAAAACAGAACTTTTGCAGAGAATGAAACGAAGTTTTCAGTTCCTTGATAATACTGTATCCAACCAAAGCCAAGAACAGAGACCAACGCATTCACGCAAATCCACTATTTCACAAAATGAATCTGGATCTGACACCTTACTAGAACCTTTACTGCTTTCACATGAGGAAGGCCATAACGACTTTATTATCTAACACAGTTTTGGTTTTTCTCTCTTGAATCTTCAACTTCCTGTACATGATGTGTGTATTGATTGCTATTTCATTGCTCTCGACTGGAATGAAGTTTTTACAGCTAGCTTCCTATGGATACCACTATTGGCAGATTGCTCCGACGTTTCCACAAACATAGTGCCTGTGGGTGTACAATAACGAATTCCCAATTCGACATTGCAAATTCAACATGAAGCTTTTATCTCATGTTGTTTTCATACATACTCTCCTTGTACCAAAGAGCGCTATGAGCTAATGACCTAATTCCAATCCCCCAAAGTTCGCATATGACACAAATACGAAGGTTTCGAAGAACACGCGTATTCAACCTACGAGAGTACACACCGAATCGTAGAATCTACATCCAAACAAACAGGCTCCAACTCCTTGACAAAAACCAACAACATCCGGACCAAACCAAAAGACGCCAACAACTCTCCATAACAAAAACAATGACCGCATTAACCATCCCACCACTGTTACCATCCATAGACGCCATCCTCATTCTCGACGGTGAAGGGAATCGATTGGCTGCTAAATACTACAATGGCTTTCTTTCTACGGATGGCACTACAGGTAAATCTTACTGTTTGGACTGAAAACATTGAAAAGAAATTCAATTGGATTGTTTCCATAAAAAATTCTCACGTTGGCATTTAATTTAGCAAAAGACATTCAGTCGGTATTCGAACGTCAATTATTTCAAAAAATCGGTTTTGTAACGGCAAATGCCGATTCGGCCGAAGTGGTAACGGTTCATAACAAGAGTGCCGTATTTGTAGGAGGTGGGATGTTGGCACCGGCTGTACCGAATCAAATGGGAGGTGGTGTTATGGCTCCCAGTTCGGTCGGGGGTGATGTGCGTGTGGTAGTCGTTGGACCGGAGGGGGAAAGTGAGTTGGTGTTGGCGAGTTTTTGTGAAAATTTGTTTCAGGCGTTGAGTAGTTTGATGGGTGGTCAAACGGATCGGGGTATGGTGTTGGATAATTTGGAGTTGGTGTTGTTGTTGATTGATGAGCATTGTGATGGGGGTATTGTGTTGGAGAATGATCCGCAAAAACTTGTGAATAGTGTTTTGTTGAGGGAGGAAGATCCGAATGCTGGTATGGGAGAGGATGTTATGGGTGTAGGTGGGGGATATGGTGCGCAGGGTCAAGGGCATGGGTCAGGTATGAGGGGATTGAATCAAGGTGAAATGACGATTGCGCAGGCTTTTATGCAGGCAAAGGAACAGATAATGACTAACTTGGCACAGCGAGATGGGTTTTGAAGAAATATGTGATACCAAAATATTGTCGCTTTGTCATTGGTGTTTAACAAATAAATGCTTATTTTCATAAAAAAAAAAAGATCTATATCAACTTTCATGACTACCGAAGAAATAGAAACTTGTGATTGGTAATGGTAGCAAATTTTTCATGAATATATAGTACTTCGAAGTACTTTCTACTTATGGATCAAGTTATGAAAAATTGACTAGAACTTTGTGAAAATAAAGAGGTATGTTTTTATTTTCAACTTAGCATGTATAAGTTAAGCAGATTTTTACGTAATGTTCCTACAATGCAAACCTATCTTTCATTGACGGTAAGCAAGTAATGATATTATACTGAAGAGATACCATCCATATCTAGCTAGTGGACGTCACCTGGTTTAAAGAACCACTCCTTTACCATGTCATGGTTCATAGTCTATAGCGCATTATTTTTTATATTTATTGTACTACTCCATCTTTGGAATAGAATCAACATACTTCAAGTAGTTACGAAAAAGTAAACATATCAATATCGTGGAGAATATTTAGTTGTAGCTAACGTACTTTTGATTTCGCGATGACCCGTCCAAATAAAAAACATCATATATATAAAAAACATCATACTTTTGTACTTTCTCTCACATTTGACATAACCTCACAACACAACATCCTACATCACAGCACAACATTCCACCCCACAGCACAACACTCCACCCCACAGCACAACGCCCCGCGTCACAACACAACACCCAATTGACTTTTTTGTAGTTCCGATTACGAACATTTTACTTAAAGTGCATAAGCGGTATAAATGTTTTGATATTGTGGATTCATGGAGGACATTAGTATTTAAGCTGGTTAGATACGACAAATCTCAATATATCTATACTGTTGGGCTTAGTTAAGCCTACTGATAACCTACCAAATGAACTGGTTGGTTTAGCACAGCGGTGTAAACAGTAATTAACTTTCTTGCCCGATCCATATATCTAAAAGCCCTTAAAACGCATTCAAACAAACATAAACTTATTCCGAAATAATGCGAGACTAATTATCAACCAGAATATTTCCATCACTGTCATTCTCTGTCTTGTAATATTCCTTGTATTGATAATGCCAGAACATTGCATAACTAGACGTAATCAAAATAAAGCTTGATTTTTACCGGAGTTGAATACGAATTCGCTAATATCATCAAACGTTACATCATTCGACGCATTTCTGTCCCAAGCAATACGTTGATCATGTTAATCTATCTTGTAACGTAACTCCAAAATGACAAAATCAATACCTTTTCACTATTCGATTTCTTTTTAATTTTGAAAACACTGCATCGTAAACCATCACAGAAAGAGTAATGCGTTTGGAGCCCGGACATTCGAACGTTGATTAACTCCACATTGATTAACTCCAAAGTAGCTCCAAAAATTGACTGCATTCCTATCCTACTCACTTGACTCGTCGGCGGGAATTGCTTGTTTATCATATCAATTGTCTAATCCTAAGAATTCTTTCGAAATAATGAAGGGGAAATTTAAGGCGATAACCTTGGAACATCTCTACCGGAGGTCTGTGGATGAAGATGATACGCTCTTGCTCTTCATTCCTCCGGATCCTTCCAAAGTGAAACCGTCGAATAGATGACAGGACAAAAAAAGATGACAGGAACAAGTGCCAGTGACATGACATACTTCTTCCAAGACTAGATTCTACAATCTGTTCTGGATTCCGGGGTTCACTCTTCGCTCTTTCTAATCTCGGTCATTCGGCTAAACTTGATTCATCGTACGAATCTTTCCATGATTACGTTTTATTGACATATCATTGGCTAAGCTGCATTTTATCTCCGAATATGCAGAGTTTCCGGGGTATTTTTCTTCAGTTTACATATAGCCTACACCATTGCTACACAGATCACACATATTCGGATATGTTTCCGAATATGGTGCGAATGAAGATTTTTATGCAATAGCGAACGACGAATGGAAACCAAGAAATCTTATCGTGGCAAAAATGTGCCGGAAAAATAAATTTCCAGAGGTTACTCCGAGAGAACTGACGACATATGTGAATTTGTGCCTTACAACAGTAAAAAATTATAGGTACAATCTGTCAACTAAACGGAGTGCACACAGTGGGAACTCCTCCTCCTCATCACCATTGTTTTTATCTCTTCAGAAAAAACAGGTTTGGGCAGAATTTTTCAAAATGCAGGTTGGTTCGAAATCAGTGGATGATATCGATTCGTCGATGATGAAACGATTGCAACAACGTTACAAACTGAAGAGTGCCATGAGTACAGGCAGTCGTCGACTTGGACGCATTTGTAACTTGTTTTCAAGTTCGACGGATGATGGGAGCCTTAGGCAGTTTCGTGTGAAAAAGGTATGGTTGGTTTCGTTTCGAACATGACTATTCTTGGAATTTGAGGTTATAACTAATTATTATTATTTTGAATGGAAATAGACAAAGTGTTTTTGTCCGACTCGATATGTTTGCAGTTTGGCTGGTATTGATGCGGCGATAAATTGGGCCGTTTTGAGGTTTATAGATAAGGTGTTTACTTCGTCTATGCTTTTCCTTGTTTTGATTTTTGTTGTGTTTTTCTATCTTTGGATTATTGCGTTTGCCGTAAGTAAAACCATATTATTTTATGTTGGAAGTTAATGTTGCCATTTGAGTTAAGACTAAGTTGCCTCTTGGTTTATCTTTTGTTAGTGTGTAATGTATGGATTGATGATACATTATCCAGAATGTTCGAGTAATAATCCAATTGGTTATGACAATCAATCAATCTGGCAAGACGCATTTGCTTTGTCATGGACGACGTTTAGTACGGTTGGTTATGGTCATATTTATCCCAGTTTATCCCAACAAGAAGATTGGAAGGAATGTGCTGGTCTTATTTCTATCACAAGTTTCGAATCATTCTTCGGAGTGATTTATGCTGGCTCGTGCGGTGCTTGTAAGTCGATTTTCAATGTGTTGAAACGAAATATGTAATACAAAATCAATCTCATTCATAATGGAAAAGTATTGTTTGCAAGGATTATTAGGGTATCAACAGAAGCACAAGTTGTGTATAGCGAAGCAATAACTATTAGTAATACTGATGACAGTCCGATCTTAACTGAAGTGCGTTCAAAGGAGGAGGACGAGTTTCACGATACAAATGAAGATGAAGAAGGCATAGCTCAGTGTCGTCCGGAGTTCTCGTGTCCTATTATGACAATTCGCATTTTGAATAAATTTGGTACGTACAATTGTCCCCTTTTAAATTCGAGTATGCTAACGTGTGATTGACATGTAATTTTACATTAGCAAATGATTCAGGTGCAGGTGTTCTTCTTGACGCCGAAGCAAGAGTCACATTGAATGGTGTTATGATGCCGAAAGGGATGCGAACTTCACGAAAAATTAAGAAAAACAAACTTTTGAAGGCAGTTAATTCTTCAAAAGAAAAGGAAATCCAACTTCTCAATCCAAGACGCCATTTGTTCAGTCGCATTTGGGAAATCAAACACGAGCTAAATGTTGATTCGCCTCTCCTTACTGAATCCTTCAAGAAGGAAATGAAGGATAATAATAATAAATGGCCAAGAAGACTTAGTCGAAAGAATTTAGACGGGATTTTTGTAGGCTTTGGATCTTTAGTCGTTTCTATTAAGGCAACATCTGAGTCCAGTGCTGCGGAAGTTTTTAGCCATTATGTTTATAACAACGAGCAAATCTATGTGAATTTTAGCCCTGTTGAATTGCTCTACACAGGGAAGAAAGACAGCGATTCCTACTTTGTTGATTTTGAACTTATCGATGATATAATTGATGATGAACCTCAAGACATTGAAGTTTAGCGCATGAATATTCGTAACTAAATAAGTGTTCCTTCCACTTCAGTGAAGTAGAATCACTTCAATTAATAATGTGTAAACATAATTTAAACCTAAAGTTGTTCCCTCTTCATTGCGATCGCTCTGGAATTTAATTGACAAATTTCGAATTTGTTCCAAGCATTTCTTACAAGATAAAGTAGATTCTTAGGTAAAAGATAAAGTCACAAGACGATTAGGTTACTCTGTCGAGAAACAATGGAGTTTTAATTCTTGTTCGACTTTCTTTTCTACCTTTGGATTCTTTGCTCTCAGCCATGGTATAATGCACTACTCTTTGCACATCACGATTTGGTATGGATGCAATTGTTTCAACATTCCTCCCTATCTCTTTCGTTCGATTTACAAAATTTCTATATCGTAACCTAGTCTCTCCATCACTATCATTCCAGAAGAAATTCGGTGGCGGTGAGAGACGCTTTTCTACAAATTCTTCCTGAAACTTGTTCAGAAAATAAAGCATTTCCTCTATCCACAAATCGTCCCGACGTAATCTAATAAGTGATGCACCTTTCGTTGCCGTTTGTCGAACCATTACAGCAGATCTGCATTCAATACCAAGGCAAAGCATTTCCATCATCAATTGGGGAACATATACCGGGGGAATATCTCCAGGAGGTGGCTTCGACCCAACAAAGAACTCGACGCCTTTTTCATTCATTCCACTTTTATTCCAATAGAGAGGTACGAACGGGCAATGATTTTTTACTTCTAGTACTTCGCATGTACCATTCGGATAGGCAATGACTGCATCAGGTGATGCTCCAATCAAAAGCTTTCCAATTTTCATGCCAAAACCACTAGATTCACCTGTACACATGCCAACCTCTTTCACCCTGGCACCTGGATTTGAGCGGCAGATATAGTTTAATGCCGTTAAAATTGCTGTGGCTTCCTGAGTTGAACCCCATTGTACTCTGGACTTGAACACTGACCACTCTCTTTTATTGCTTTTGCGATGTGCTGATAGGACATCTTTCAACATTGGCTTCAATTTGTATCTGGCCATAAATTTAGAAGATGTTCGATCAAATCTTTCATTTTTGTAACTATCATACCATATATCTTTACTGTTTACATTGTTGAAACTATCGACAGTTTGATGAAATTCTTCATTGAGTTCCTCATTACACAGAACGCGGTCCATATCACTAAGAGTCCGCAGAGGCTCTTGCAATAGATGATCATACGCTCGAACTCCACGCTTTCTCAAACTCTTCGGAATACCCAATTCATTAGCCGCATGATCTTCCAACACACCAAGCGCACATGCAGCCCGACTCGTGGTACATCTCCCTTCATGCAACAAATCCCACTGTATAGAATCCTGACGAAACTTACAAACATCACGAATCTGACTCAACTGACACACTTGCGAGGGATGAGGCAACGGATCAAAATACGGATGAAGACGAAGCTCATCCATAGTAAAAGCACGCCACGAAATATTCGGTATGTAACCCCGTTCCGAATTCACACCTTTTCGATTATTCCCTTTCCCTCTACTCCTTCTTCTCCGCCTTTGTCCTGCTTGTTTCTGTAGATCATTATTACTGTCATTCACTGTTTCATTACGATTTTTTTGATGATCGACCACCCTATTATCTGTCCTCTTGAAACCTTCATTGTGAACAATCCTATCATCTGATTTGGACGCATGCAACAATGATCCATTTATGATTTTATCCTTATCCTCACAAAAACTAGAATCACGTCCAATGCACTGCGTTGGTACAAAGAGTCCTTGATGTGGATGCCGGTATTGATATTTCGTCTTAGCGGATGTTAAAAAGGCAGCACCATTTACATCGATGGATGTCATGATTGTTATTTGCAATGGTAAAAGGATTGGAATAAGTATGCTGAAATTGTAATTGTAATGAAACGATGATGATGAGCAAAGATTAATGAAGGATGATAGCAATAATAATAATAGGATCGGTAAGGAGGAGGATAAAATGTGACGATGACGTTTACGAGAAATGTGATTGTGTTTGTGTTTGTTCTTTATAGCAGCAGTGTTCAAATATGTAGCAGTTGTAGCAATGTTGGACATGGCAACTTGGTTGGAATTTTAAATCGTTTGATTCTTAATTTCTAATAGACTAGTAGTTAGATTGGATTGGAATTTGGTTTGGGGTTTTGGATTGGGACTGAGACGGGTAAGAGAGTGTTTTCCTAAATACCGGTATAATGTGTCAATAAACTCGTTTTTACACACACTGCGCTGTCATGATTCTTCCACCATTTTCTCTCTCTTTTCCCCCCAAAAAATCTTCGTGTTCTGGGGAAAAAAGAGAATCGGTACATGTACATGGAAAATTTACATATTATATATATATATATATATATATAGAAGATTGGAGTTTTGTAACCGTCATTGCTGCTACTCACTACTAGTCAAGTCAAGTCAAGGTGCGTGAACAGTTCAATCTTTCAAGTATGTTGACTAAAACTTTGGAAAATTCTTCCCCTCTACGATTTTTATCATGAACCTTTTCTTTAGTTGCTAGGTATTACGGAAATTTTCGTCTCGTTACATTCGTACAATTCTTTATATCCCTTTATGTTTGAGTGAGAATTAGTTTTGATTCTGTTTTTGTACATTCGAACAGAGTGTAAACTTGAAAGTAGGTATGGATTCAGGTTTTTTGCTTCTATATTAGACAACTTTTTCTAGCTTACTTTGCATAGAATTGTAAACAATATATGAATCATTCATTCATATTAGACTGCAGATATACGAGTAATTGACGTCTCTTAGTTAGTCGATACTAAAATGCATGCAGTCTACCGGTAGATAAGCTGGGGAAGGCATCTAAAATATCCGAATAACTTTATTTCGAATCAAATTCGATATGCAATGATAAATTACAATTTCTGTTCATTTCATTATTCATACACTTTATATCCTTCGTATAGTCAAAAATAACATTATTTGTTCCCATCGGTTCATTCGTGTATCATGTACCCAAAACGAAGAAAGTACCTTTTCCAAAATGGGTCGAACTTGAAGCAAATCTTAACGGTTACTCTATAAATTAGAAAGACACCTTCCGCGAACCCTAACAACAAAGGTGCAGCTCCTGCCAATCTCATTTATTTTTGGGTGAAAGATATCATTTTCAACGTTCCATCTTCATTCGATGCACTGCTTCTAGACTTCAACTAGATTTAAAATTAAAAATAGTGAAATGTTGACGAGATTGATTGAAGTTACATCGTTTTTGGCAGTAGCGAATGCCTTCGCTCCAAACACAGCCTTTCGCCATCATCCTGTGGCACAGAACGGTGGTAACGTTTTTAACGAGAATAGCTTTCTCAGGAGTACCGCGGAAAACTTAAGTGCCTTTGCTGACTCCTTAGAGGAAGAAGATGAAGCGGCTTTATTTGAAAATGATGAGGATGAAGAGCTACAGACTTGGCAGGAAAGCTTGGAGATGCTATTAGATGTGAACACCCCAGCGTCTAAACGAACTATATTATTGAGCGATTTGGTAAGTGGAGGAAACACGACTGAATTCTAATTTAGATCATTTCTGACAAGGGTTTATTTTTCCTAATGCAATATATTCACATAGGTTTCGGCGAATGAATCGATTCGAGAGAGTGTACAAACCGCATTGAGTGAGCGTAAGATTGACCCGATATTAACTCCGACCGGGAAGAAGTTACAGGATGGAACGAGGGCAGTAGCGCGTCAGATTACCACTGACATTTTACCTAGCCTTGCAGAGATCGCCTCCCAATCGCCTTCTACTGCAACGAAGAACTTACAAGAGTTGCCCTCATTGTTTCCCAAGGTTGGTGAACGAGTACTCGATGCTGTACGTAATACCGCGAAGAAGAATCTAGAATTGTTACAGGGTGATTTGGCCGATCCCCGAAGAATTCCGGAACGTTTAAGTAAACAACGCGCTGATATTGAGGCAGAAGTTCGAAATATCTTTTTAGAAACACCAGAAAACTTATCCGAACCTGAGTATACTGTCGTGGAGACAGGTGTGGGGTATGAAATCAGAGAGTATACGGGATACACGGCAGCTGCGACGAGTATGAGCAAATTAGAGGAAAACTTTTCGTTGAGCGATATAACAAGCGGAGGTGCTGCCTTTAATGCGCTTGCGGCATATCTGTTTGGAGCAAATGAAGAAGAATTAGGAATGGAAATGACTGTTCCAGTTACTACGACGTCCGCTGGAGAGATGCGATTTTATCTGAAGCGAGATGATATAGCAGAATTTCCGGCTCCATTGGCACAGGAAAATGCTTTGAATGAAAAGGGAGCTGTGAAGATTATTGATGTATCGCCCGCACGATTGGCCGTTTCAAGATTTACTGGTTTTGTCACGGATGGTGAGGTTGCGCGACAAAAAGATGCTCTTTTGAGTGCGCTTGCTGCCGATGGCGTTGATCTAGACGTTCCGCATGGATCGATAGTTCCTTATTTTATATTTCAATACAATCCTCCATACACAATTCCAATTGTGCGAAGGAATGAAATTGCCATACCAGTTCGGTCAGCTGATCAGTCACCAACCTCTCTTGAAGACGAATGGATGAATGACGATAATGATGATGCTGATGGTTATGATGAGAATATCGAGGCACCTAGTGATGTAGAATAAGTCTTATTAGAATATAAATTTTTCATGCTGGGCAGGAAACAGTTTTTATTTCTTGAATAAGTTCTTGATCAAGCATCATCCGCATAGTTGTACAACGTGAGAATATGTAGTACGCCTTCAAAACTACTTCACTAGAGAAAGCAGAATCATATGATATGTTGTCATGAAATCAAAACGAAGGAAAAAATAGTCGTAAATCAATTGCTGTATGAAAATGTTATCTCTGGATACTTGCCATCATTCACAGCAACGTTAGTAATGAGAAAATAGAATGAACGACTGTCTGTGTGTATAAGATTAGATGAATATCACAGTTGATACAAATAGATTGATGGTTTTAATGTGCATTTCTTGGTTTGTTGCTTGTGTTTGCATTCGTTGACAAAACCATTTGATACTTTTTCAAAAGATGGAAATAACTAATTCAAAAGTACAAGTCAGTTTCCATTATCGACATGACTACAAAAGCAATCACATCAAAGGTCATACATTCAATAATGACGAACTTTTAGTTACATATTTAATCACCGGACAATCATTACTTTGCAGCAGTAATGGGCTACCATATTATACTTTAGTTTTACAAATGTCTCGCAAACGAGCACGAACCATCAACAAAGTTAACAAAATAAAAGCATACAGATTAAAAAAAATAATGAACACAACTAATTCGACCAAAAGACGAAGAAAGGCTAATTTCTAATATTGATCTACCCCGTCACAAAACTTTGGACCTTCCAAAAAAAATAAAAATAAAAATTCCTTGACAAAAAATACATGACCACCAAAACAAAATAAAAGCGAAAACATAAAAGTAACCAGCCCAGACAACCACCATGACAAACAACACCACCACCACCAATCCACCCCCAAATCCAAATCCATCTCCTCGTAATTGTAATCGTAATCGTATACGCACTCGTCATCCAAAGACCTCCACACCACCACCACCACCGCCCACACCCATTCACCTACACTATTTACGAACTTCCCTCGATCGATGGCGTACTTGTAACAATCCTTACAAAATCACCCATGAAGAAAAAGAAGATCCAAAACATTTAGAAAATAATAATCTTAATTGGTCCAATGAGGTGTTACCAATGGCACAGAGACTGTGTAGGCATATTACCAATGTACTGTCTCAAGAGAAAGAGAATGAACAGAAGCAGAAGCAGGAGAAAGATGGGAATGTTAACAGCAGTGCCAGTAACAATGGCAGTAATACGGTCTTAAGCCTCAAAGATTACAGCGATGTGGCATGTTTAATGGAATTGCTCAGTGCTTTGCATGTAGCACCGCCTCTATGCGTTCCTGCGAAGGGGGCAGAGTCCAATTATGTGAATGAGATGGATTGGAATGATTGCAAGTTGAATCATAATAGACGGCCGATACCGTTGGTGCTTGCTGCTCGATTGCCAAAATTGAGTTCACGACATAGGTTTGAATATGATGGTGATGCCTATGAAATTTTACGGACGCTTATTACTACGGAGTATTTTCGTCCGATGTTCTTACCACGTCATTTGTGTGATGTTTATGCTGGATATCTTATGAAGATGATGTGCAACTCATTACCAATAAGTTCGCACGACGAGAGAAGAAATTTCTTTCCAATAACAATTCTGGAAGGGGTGGATATGCACAGCCATGTACGTACACTGCAGGAGCTGCTAGGAAGATATCGTGGGAGTTGTATTGGTCGATGTGCTGCTTCTACGTTAGCATATGTAGCAGTATCGTATTGGGATGGTTTGCCTGCTGTGTTGGATGTATTTCTACCGGTTGATGCGGATTCGAGAGGTGCCGCTTCTTCTCGACTGGTGCAAGCACTGTGTTTTCAGAATCGTGATAGTGATGACGATCGAAAAAATAGAGACGAAGATTTGGTTCGAATATGTGATCGTTTGTGTGCTTTAGTGTTGCTTCCAAATTCGTCTCCAACTTCCGCGAGGGCGGGTTTGCTAGTACATTCGTTGCTGCATACCCTTCGCAATGAAAAATGTTATACTGAGCATCTTCTGTTACCGTTGCTTCGCCCGCTTTATGAGGGTAAACGTTGTCGGCATTTGCTTTATGTCTTTTCATCAGACTGCTGTCACCCAGTTGCACTTCGTCGTACATTAAATTGTGGCCGAAAATGTATGACGACGGATATTTTAGCGTCGTTTTTGACTCTTATTAATTTTCAAAGTAAAAATAATGGAAACAATGAGATCAAGACATTACAAGATGATGGCAATCAACAGATGTACGAGGAAGAAAATGCGGCGTTGGTGCTTATTGAAAGAATTTTGTCGAATCTTCCAAATCAGTTTGCGATATGGTACATTTGTCATAATATAACTCAGTACCGTGCTGATCTCGAAAATGAACTGGAAGGTACACTAAATAAATTATTGAGTGCTATTCCACGCGTTCTTCTTCCATTGGTGTTGCTTAACGTATTAGAAGGTTATCAGAACTTGTCGTATCCGTTACAACTTACCCTCTCATTGCTTTTATCCGAAAAGCATATGACCAATGTCCTTACAGAGTGTAGCGGTGTACAGATACTACAAGTAGTGCATGGCATTCTTCGATACTACAAAATGCAGGAACATGGAGCGGAAGAAAAAGAGAATGATGGTGCGGAACTATGCCTAAGCCTACTTGTCACGGCAATGGAATGCGGGAATGACCAACGCAGTGACGAGGAGGAGGTTGTACTGCGCGATATGATGCCTCTTGTTGCGGAGTATGCCAGTGAACGGCAGACGGGGGAAGTAGCGGGGCATGCCCTCGCACTGTTGCAAAGTCGTATGTCTGCAGCAGAGGAACTATTGAGTGCAAATGGAGATGATCTTTTGTTAAAACAAATTCAAACAGACTTGAGCTCGCGGATGCCTCCTATACGCGCTCGTGCAGTGGTCCGCATGCAGCGTCTTGCTCATGGCAGCACATTGTGTAAGCAAGATGCTCAAGTGCTGTACGAAATGATAGTATCTGCCGTATCTGACGAGGATTCTTACGTGTTCCTTGCCGCATTGCAAGCTTGTGCTGTACTCATCGTGCGTCATCAAGATTTATTAACGCTGACTTTGGATCATATTACTGGTACTACCGGTAGCAGTATATGTAAACCGTCTACTGTTATCAAGTTATGTGAAGTAATCCAGGTAATCGTGTCGCGCGGTGCATTGCAGAAAAGTTCGTACGATGAAATTATGCAAGCGTTGCTCCGCGGATGCCGTGTCGACGAAGCGAGCTTGAAAAGTGCGAATGTTGATGGTAATGATGATATTATTTGGGAAGCGACCACGCGATACTTTGAAAAAGGCAATCATAATGGTAATGATTGCGACGCATCTGTGTTAGAGGAACAGCAGTTGCGCGTAAAGACAGGTGGTCCGCTTTTTGAATGCGAAGAATTGGCACAGGTTCATGCTAGTTGTATGCTATGCATTGCTGCTATTTACCAACCCCGTGTAATCGGAGATACACATTGTGATATAGATTGCGTATATGTGCTTGAAAGGTTTCTTAATATAGTTATAACGCTATGCGTCAATGCTTTGTTATTGAATAAAACACGGCCGATACTACGCGCTGGTGCTACTCTGTGTGTCTCGATTTATGCTTCTGCTGAATCGAGCGATGTATTATTGACAGCTCTGGCCTTATTGGCTGAAGAGGAAGAGAAAATGTACCATTGTCTTCGTAATCTATTTAACGATTCAGCTACGAAGAATCATGTCGCTGCTGTTGCCGATCAAGCGCTTTATGTGCGATTAAAAGAAGCCATGGATAAGCGGAGTGATATAGAAAGTCGATTAGCTTTTAAGCAATGCATCGTTGCGGATGACAAAAAATCCGGTGGTGGCGTAGTACGACTAGTTCGAAGGATGATCGATGAATAAAACCGTACGGAGAGCGTGTGATTCAATTGAAAATGTTTGGTATTTTTTAAATCTTTATTTAATTTTACAACGTAAAGTGTGCGTAAATAGCATCTATAATCATTTTTAGGACAAAAATAAAATAGGTTTCCTTCGCCGATTTTAACAATACACGATTGTAATAAAAAAGCGTGCAAATTAGTTCAAACCTTTTACTTTAATCTTTAAGCATGCGATATTTCTCGGGTTTATTTCAAAAAAGTGAATAGAGGAGTAAATGTATTCCTAACTAAAAACCTACCCAAAAAGACAATAAACTCTCTTATTTTTAAAAATGAAGAAGGATACAAGTTGACTGAATAAGAAAGTGCAGAGTAAAGAGCGAATGTCCATGCTCATTACCAGAAGTTGGCTAGCGCGAGCTACAACTTACAAAAATATAAACATAGCTAATCTAAGTCTAACCAATGAGCCGGATAATTGATATCCTCTGAGAGACCAATATGATGTCTGAAAGCTCCTCTTATATACTGGTCTGCTTTTTACGGAAGATTTACAAAAGATATGGATTCAGAAGGCATATTTTAGACAATAATTGCATCAACTATGCTACTCAAGATAGCATCAGGTTGAGTTCTCGACTTATACATCCGTACAGGATAAGCGGTATTTTCATTCTCGTCAATGTATCGGCCTAAAACAGTACATGGCCAATCATAAGCTGTGTAAGATTTCGGATCGTTCATTGTAAAATTGGATCAGTCAATGGTAATAACCAAGCCTGTATTTAATGACCTCTCCTGGAATATAAGCTTAAACTCTTCTTCGGACATCGTTTCCCAATATATGCACGTAGTTGCTACGTTGGTCGGATATGGTTCAGAAGCGCATTCTTCTCGGGTCTCTATGTGATTCTTATTTTCTGGCATATTCAATTCTTGTAACGGCGCATTTGAATCAGTATGTAAATTGAATTCCTTCCATTGCTTTTGATGCTCCATCCAAGCATTTCCCCATTCAGGTCCGTAATCAATGAATATTTCTTCCCCTTCTTGAATGTCACGTAGGGCAACAATATCCACAGACAAACCACGACTAGATGCAGTTTTTCTCTGTAATTGACTTTTGCAGCCATTCTTCAGTATGATCCCAAGTAGACCATCTGACCACGGCATTAGGTGAGGACGAGTTGTAGTTTATATACCCCGCCAAACTCATGACACATAACAACAAAGAAGACTTCTCATGCCCGATGCAATACATGTAATTCAACAAAAGTTGTGCACCTGTTGCTTCTTCCTCTCTATTGGGAAAAACATTTTGCTCGCCGTCACCTTCCATCTCATACATGCCTCTCGTGCCATTGGCATCCGGAGCCACCATTTGTCCATTCGAAATGAACCGGGTACATGTAGCGAAAGCACCGTTGCCAGCCTCTCTTGAATGGTACTTCTCCCTTTACGAATATGGTCCATACGTAAACCATTTTCACTCAACCAAGTATAATTTTTGAGCCTTTGGATCTTCTCATGCATCGATTCGTTGCTCTTACTAGAGCGATACTCATTCGAGCATTCATGAAAACCCCCCTTGTAGTTTCTGTATAATTTTTAGAAAACTTTACGCAAAATACCGTCGAAAGTCTACGTAAAACTCCGAAGAAACACGGTGTTTGCATAAAAGCCAGATACTTTCGTACCGTAATAGATTGTTTCAACTACCGGTATACTTTTATTTTGTGAACTTCCACCCTTGTACCAGGCATATATTGGAGAGATTACTCCAAGATCAAAGAAATGTATAAAATAGGAACATGCCAGGTTATGAATTTGTTTACATCCAAAAGACAACATAGAAACGTTCATGTATGTATCGTTCAGCAGAGTCTGCCGAAAGGTCAATATGAAAGTACGTCACCTAGAAGTCGAACTAGAATGCATTTACATGTGATGTCTACGAATGAGGATTTTGTAAGAGCTTTTACAGAGAAAACCAATTGAGAGGAAGCGGTCAAGAAAGAGAAGATGTGTCTTGGTAATGACTCCTCCGAAATTCGACATTCAATCGACATATTCGAGCAGCACCAGAACGTTGTATCGAATGAGTGGGGTAAATCGTCATCTACTTCGGTTGAATCTCAGCTAGCTGCTTCGACGTCGTTTAGCAGATTGTTGTCCCTTGGCAAATCTGGCGTTGGAGGTGCAATTTTGACAATTACCCTACTCTCTTTTGGAGATAAGTTTGCCTACGGAACCTTTGAGTGAGGCTTCAAAAAGGTTCTCGAAAAGGCAATAGTGAAAGCGTAGACTCTCGTAGGTTACGTTTGGAAAGGTAAGAGGATCATAAACCATTTCTTTATTTAAGCGTTATTGATCTCCAGATCAACATCCACCTGCCTCTGTATTCCTCTCATTTTCGACTATCGCTTCTGTCTTTTTATTACATCCTTCGTTATTCGTATCAATGCATATTTGATCCATAGCATGTCTCTGTTTCAGGGAGTTATTAAAAAGAATGCTTTAATTTTGGGCACTGCTACATCCAGCTGCCATGCCCAGTAACCAACTAATATGGTGTCTACCAGGATTTGGTGGGCTCATTCAGCATCAATCTCGCACCCTTAATCAAGAATAGTCCATTAGATATGTATTTTAAAATACATCATGACGAAAAACGAAATTCAGCGGAAATATACAGAGAGGTTATCGCAACAATTTCTAAAATCAATTTTGACGATCAAAGTAATAAGGAACATGTGGTTTTTCCAAGTTATAACCTGGAAGGATAAGCATGTGGGCTGTCCAAGTTATAATTTAGGAATAGGAAGCTTTTTTTTTATGAATATACATCTCGTTGATGAAGTAAGAACATTTCGATATATGAGTGGGAAACAAAAAGGACAAGAAAATGATTCTCCACTTGTCGCTAAAGGCTATCTAACAAGTATGAAGGGCTCTGTAACTATTCGAACTAGTATGTGGTATCTTCGAACCTGGTTCGAAACAGTCGAACTATTTTTTCATTATAAGAAATGAAAGAAGTAGGTTTTGTAAAAGTGGAATGATAAATGAAATCTGTGACAAAATAGAGGGCAAGATTACAATGAACAATTTTTCAAAGCAAATGCTTTGTTATATTTGGTACCGTAACTTGTTAACTGCTCTATTACTTTTCTTGAAGGGAAAGAGTCCTAGAATTACCTAAATTCATCGCATTCATATATCTATTATTGTGAAAATGGGTTAATAGCATTATCAAATTCCGTTGGCTTATCCACCAAACTTTTTGCAACATTAGGAATATTGGCTGCATCATGATAACTTTCCTTCTTTAATGAGGAAATAAATTTTAGTTTGCGCTAATAAAGTTTTTTCATCGATAGGCATAAAAGTCAATAAACTTGAGCTATATCAGCAATATCTAGATAGAGAATATCATTAATGTAAATGCAATCCTCGTTGTATTGTAAAATCAGGGTTGGTCTGACTGCTTGGTTTTGATATCAAACATAAACTGTATGATGCCAGAAAAGAAGTTTACAGTTTTCAACATCACGATTAATATGGTATATGTGTTATTTTTTTAATAATTTTAACGTCACTTCCGAAAACTGTCGGAAAACTTCTCGCGGGATTAAAATCCATAATGCTACGTATCACAATCTCAGACACACTTCACAAAATTCGAAATTGTGTTCACGCCGAACAGCACCACGCCACTGACACAAAAATGATCCCCTCCGCAACAATTCGTCTCCTTTTCCTCTCAATCACGATTCTAAGCAAAGGGAAATTATTTGTCGAATCGAACGCAGTTACACACAATGGTTCGAATACGTCATCCATCCAAACTATTTTCTTCGGAGAACCATGTTGGGATATTTCAATAGAACGTTTTATTAGTCAAGGCCACAATATTTGTAGAGAAATAAAACATAAAGAGGAAATACGTCAACGTGTAGCTTACGAAGTTACTCGGTGCCTCACCGAAGATGTGTTTCAGTTTCCATTTCTTCCCTCACTGAGGAACCCAGAATACTGTAAGAATGCTCCAAACACATCATTATTGCATATGTGTGTGAAAGAAATGAACACTAGAGAATATGCTTCATTTCTTAAGCATTATCTGGATTTGTTTCTTGCATGTTCTCAAGTTACAAACAATGATTTGCGAAACAAGGAAGATCGAATAAAGGATTTGGAACTGAATACGTACAAGCGAATTGCAAAACATGCAAAACATGCACAGACAAAATTGATCAATTCTCTTTTAATGAACGAACATTTAGTTGAATCTCGCGATTCTTACTTGTTCTTTCTGCGGAAAATTTTGAAAAGGAGTCATAACAATTTTACAAATGTAAGTTTTTTTAGTTATCGACCATAGTTTTTTAATAAGACGAATTTACAACGATCATGACAGAAAAGGAACAGTTTTTTATTTTACCCGATAATTAGAAATGGAATTATATGGGTTTGGAAACACTTTGAGCAGTTAGATCCGACCAAATTGTTCTTTTCTGTTGCATTTTCGGTTTGTTGGTTTGCAAAAACAGATCGATATGATTATCACTTCCAACTTTTAACCACAGCGTCCACTCTATTTCTTGTTGAAATGCTATTTTTACATTATAATATGATCGAAATTAATACTGTTCGAATATATTATGTGTTTTTGCTAGGTAGCAGTACACTATATATGTACAGAAAGCTAAGGACATGAGGATAATGAATTTCATGAACTTCTTGAATTATTTGAATTATAATTTTGCATTGTAAATATAGTGCGCACTGTAGCTCACATGTTCTTGTCCACATAGGAACTTGAGCAGGTGGATAAGATAAACGTCGCCGTTTAATACTGCTTATTTGGATTTTTATGTCTTACCCTAACCCATACATTTATGCTTCATGCATTGTACAGCTTAAGTTATCGAGCCACGGACATTACTTCGAGGTGGTAAATCTATATAATCAACTCCATAGGTCAACTCATGGGGTAATTTTTTCTTCATGATCACGCTGTAAATTTTTTCTGTCAAGATTATATATGTTAGCACCAACATCAAGTTAATGTGAGGAGTGTTCATCTTATAGTACTCTTGACTTTATTCTCCAGATTATCAGAGGTACCTAAATGACATCGACGAAACCATGGAATACTTAGATCGTCAGGTTTCATTCACAATAACCTTTCGATGCGGACCAGCAACTGCCATCATCGACGTCTTCATGAGTGATACAGAAATTCATTTCTAGGACGCAGGATGATGACCTCAGAAGACTGTTCAAAATACCAAATTGTTGCCTTGAATAGAAGAACACCAAATCCTGAGTGGCTTCTTCGTTTGAGTGTCTTCCTTAAATATCATAAGCGTCGGTGCAATATTTCTCCCACTTTCCACATATTATTCATCATTTGGAATATTATATTGGTTCAAGCGGGATTAATATCACCAGACGACCGCGAAATGGAAAAAAAATTATTTAGACGACCGCGAAATTGCAAAATATATCAACAGACGACCGCGAAAATTTCAACCAATGATATTGCTGTATTTTCAACTATAAC
>Ga0115008_10000325_pt1 | contig 34417 bp, 31 predicted proteins | sample FraStrMetagenome_FD_87164 | JGI IMG/M metagenome (GOLD analysis project Ga0115008, IMG submission 87164) | Marine eukaryotic phytoplankton communities from Arctic Ocean - Fram Strait ARC3M Metagenome | ecosystem: Environmental > Aquatic > Marine > Oceanic | place: Fram Strait | collected... | reverse complement strand
TTGTGTTGTTGTGTGTTGAAAAAAACAACATACCGCAACAGAGTTTCAACATGGTTTCCGGGTCCTTAAAAAAACTCTGTTGTTTTTGTGTTGTTTTCGTGTGGTTTTGAGCGCTGGGAACGGCCTTAGGGGTACGCATAATGATATAGAACCCATAAAAAATCATACGACTGTAGCGAGATAAAAATTAGCGTAATAAATAACTACATGTACTAAAGAATCTTTACAAGCTCATTTACATAAAAAGATGTCAGCCATTTTTTCATGTTCCTTGACAGCTACACACGTGCACATGACACACACGATTACCACCCGGTACATGTAATCGAGTTTATGTACACTTGTGTTATATTAATATATATATATTATTGATACATATATATGTATTAAATACACATGTAAGGATATATGTATGAAATATCAACTATGAATTTTATTAAAGACGGTCATTTGACGTACACTGTGCATCTATAATGTACGTACTTGATACGGAAATCTTGGCTAAATTATAAATACTCTTGTACATTATACGAGAGTAGACATGTGCTATCAAAAATTCGTACTAAGAAATCTTTCAACACTTGTTTCAACTTGCTTTTCTATTCACCTTCAGCTTGAGCTAGTGAGAGCTGACAACACTCTCAAACTCACAAATAAAAATAACTAAACGTGTAACATCAACAACATTTTCTGGCCATCCACACACCACACGAGATTCAAACAGCAGTAGGGAGTCATGTCGGATGAGAATTTCGTCAGTGGGCACTACAGCGAGCTTTTCGAGTTATGCCGTGACATCGATCCCGAAGTCAACGGCGACGACGAGTGGGACAACATTAGATCCTGGATCGACAGCGTAAGCAAAGAGGATCTTAGGTTGTATGCATCGTATACAGACGAAAAGGAGAAAAATTCGGCGTTGGTGAGTTATACGTTATACGACATAGTGATAGGGCAGGATTTCGTGATCGAGTGAATTCTGCCCAATATGAGGATTGTTCTGTTCTTATTTATTCTTATGTGAATATGTGGATTCTCATCTATTTGGGAATGTGCATGTTATCGATAGCATCTGGTGTGCAGGCATCACCCTCCCAAGGATATAGTGGAGAGTATTCATGCGGCTAACGAGGAAGTGATTTATCAAGGTAACGTGTTTGGATGGATTCCATTGCATTATGCTGGGGCGCACGGCGCTTCGAAGGAGTTGTTGGAGTTGCTGATTGGATATTACGAGACCAGTTTAATTACTCAAGATGAGCGTGGCCGCACTCCACTGCACTTTGCAGTAGCGCAAAGGATGAGTGGTAGTACAGTGGAGGTTCTTTGTGGTATGAATGCAGCACAAGTGTCGGATGAAAATGGTTCACTGCCTCTTCACTACGCATGTGCTTAGTAAGTCTTAACATTTGAACGAATTTCTTTTTAGTCTATAATATGTTGATGGAAGGAAAAATGCAAATAATTGCTCATCTATATATATTTATGGTAAACAGTGGGGCATCAGCTGAAGTCGTCCGAATTTTGCTAGATGTAGTACCTGTGTCAACTACCGCCGTCGACTTCAATGGACGTGCGCCGTTGCACTTCGCCATGGGAAACTCAAAAGAAGACTTTGCTCATTCCCTAGTTGAAATATTGCTTGAAGAAAATCCTTCCGTTGCAAATCAGAAGGATAATGAAGATAATCTGCCTCTTCAACTGCTTGCAAAGGATGCAAGACAAATATCGGACAATACGGAAGACTCAATTATAAAGAAAAAGAATGCTGTGAAATGCCTTGAACTTTATCTCGCTATTGTCCCCGAAGCTAGTGCCGATTTTTTGAATGCTCTCAAGAACTTACCCAAAGATCTTTTGGAACATGCAGTTACGATCCAATCTGTTCAAAAGATGTTGAATGGGAAGATTACTCAGAAATTCCCCACATTCGTCTTGTTTCTTGACGGGTTCTCGCTCATTATGGTGATTACGTGTTTTAGTCTAGCAGTTGATGAATTCTTAATAGTTCGTTATAATGTCGAGGATAAAACAAGAAGTGAATTCACTCATTTTATTGTTGCGCTATGTGGTGGTACGTATAAAGTTGCTTCTTCGTTTCATCTTTGGATGACATCTAACGGAAATTGTTTTCACTACCAGGGGCTTTTTATTATTTCGTTCGTGAGTTGGTCCAGATTCTAAGTCTGTTGAGTTTCGATTCTTTCAATGCTTGGTACACGGATTCTCAGAACTGGCTTGATGTGATGAGAATAGCTTCCTTGGTTGTATCGATAAGCATCATGTCTAGGTTAATTGGCAATGATGACGATGAGAGACATGACACTGAAGATGAACAATATTTTTTCGCAGTAGTTACATTGGTATGTAGTTTTTAGATGCCTTCGATCAGTTATGTTAATTTGATTAATGTTTGAAAATCTATGAATGAAACGATAGATCCTTTATTCTTCGTTGGTGACCTTCTTAAGATCGGTTTACATTGATTTTGCTGTTTTTGTTTACGCGGTCATCTACATCGGTAAGTGGACATACCTAAAAACAAATTACATATTTAACAGATCTCATGGAATCGAGACGCTGTGCAGCATCAAATTTGATTGCTTTCCTTGTAGCGTTAGTGATTATTTTATTAGCATTTGCACAGGTAAGTTTAAGCCAAGAAAAGGTTTATTTACATGGTAACGATTACTCTTATAACTTATTGGATAAAAGATATTTTTTATTTACTTCGAGTATCACGATATGTGTCCCGATAATTTAAGTATGACTTCATTGCAAGCGTTGATGAATGATAACTTAATTTTTGAAGAAGGGGTGGGCGACGATTCTATTTATAAAATTTGTAATGTTGAAGGTTCATATACTCAATCAGCAGATTTTTTGGGAAAAGAGGTTGTTGATAATAACAATGATTATTGCATTGACCTTTATAAATTAGAATATTGTGATGGCGACCCCAAATGCGTTCCCTACTGCGATTTTCCATCAATTTTTGTGCAAGGTACGTCCCTTTCCTTTCTCTACTAGAATGTTTTTGGGTTTGATTTAACTACGTTGACCCATGGTGTTCCAGTTTGGATTATGATGTTAGGTCGAGTAGATGAAAACTATTTCGACAAAATACATATGCAAATTCTCTATGTTGTCTTTGGCTACGTTGTAGCTATTCTTTTGGCGAATGTTCTTATTGCGATTGTAACAGCGTATTATGGAGTTGTAAGGAATCAACGTGCACGTGAGTAATTATTTTTTGTCGCTAACAGGTTCAATGCTTGGAACTTACAATCACTTTACAGAAATAGTTTTTTGGAGTAATCGCCTTGATTTTGTTACAGAAATGAATGTAATTTCGTCAGGATTTTTAAGAATACTTAGCTTTTGTGGAATTAGTAGTGGAGAAGACGTGATTGAGATGAAGGGATTGGGCGAATCATCCAAAATGAGGTCATCCAACAATGTCGTGATAGGTTTTGGGGAGAGGTGTTGGTTTCAATTGACTGATTTTTTGCAATCAAACCTAGATAATAGTTCCATTTTTGAAAAAACCTGTCTTCGAATCTGTCGCGTTTTTACGCTTGTAATTGTTATTCCAGCCTGGTTGATTTTGGGCTTTGGTACTTTTGGATTGTTATGGCCTGAACAAGTCAGGGAAAAATGTTTCAAGAGCAAATATACAGAACGCACAACTAAGCCTGACTCAAAATTACAAGCTAGGGCAAAGGAAGCCATTCAACGCATGAAGGATGAAAATGATGAATTTTTGGAAGAAACGAGGATGTTGAAGGAAATGGTGAATGAGCTGATAGGGAAAGGGAAAAGCGATTGATCACCTATGGCCTTATCGGTATGATGAAAATGTATATCAGAACCTATACAGGGTCAATTTCAAGACTACTTCAGCTCGCACTTAAGTTTAGGACTGTTAAATTGTACATGTGCTTCCCTGTTAGGACTTTTTAAAGTGTACACCTGCTTCCCTACCTCATAGCCGAAACAGGCAAGTAAGTCGAATTCTGTTGATGAAGCAAACATCATGGCGATGAACAATAGGAATGAAGACGAGGAGAAACTCAGACCTAAAAGTTTTCGAAGCAAAACCCCGTGGATGATGAACACAAAAGTTTATTAGACAATTTAGGAACACTAACGTACCAGTCAAAAACCCTTCCCAACTAAGATGAACAGGTATAAATGTTCGACTCGCGTGCGAGTGATGACAGTACTCTACACACAACCGCAAGTATCTCGTCACCATACAAGGGACAAGAAAAGATGCTCCTGGGCAACGATGAATATTCTATTGCATAGCATGTCTGTGGTGACCATGTTATAACAAGATGTTTGGATCCAAGCCACAATTTCTTATAGTGTTGCTAAAGTAGTGATAATTTTGACAATGCATTGTGAAAACGATTATCCTACCCACATGGTGAACCTTACTCATCGCCACTACGGGAAGTCATTTACCTTAAATATCCAAACCTATAGATTCATTAAGTTATGTAATACGCTTTACTCATGACATATGCCTTTTTGAATCTCAATTGCCATTGTCACAAGGATGCATAGAGCGTAGCGGATTGCTCGGTACTTAAATCGACGTACAAATACCAAAAATTATAAAACGGTATGCATTCAGTTTCTACTTTATATAATATCATCATATTGCAATATCAGTTATTGCAATCAGATCCATCTACTTCTTTATCATCGCTATCGTCTTTGAATATACAGCAAATAAGGCTCTTCATGAGATAGGGGCATTGATTCTCTTCAAATTCGATTGGATCTTTCAAGAAGTCAGGAGCATTCTGCGGGTTACGAACTACAGTTGCTCGGACATCTCCTCCTCCTTTATCAATGTCTTCTTCCAACCATTCCAAATTAATTTCTACGTCATCGTAACTTGGAACCTTCGTGCCTCCGTTCTGACTATAGTTACCGATCGTACATGACAGTACTCCTCTTCGATCTTTGCATAGTTGAACCTTCATTGAAGTGAACTTTTCGTAGAACCGAATTATAGTAGTATATTGCTCCAATTCAGATTTATTGTGAACCTCCTCCGAATTATTAGGATTAACTGATAATTCAGTATCACTGATTGTCATCTTCCCATTTTTCTCATCATTTCTTTCATTATTCTTATTTTTGTCATCGCAACTCTGTCCAACTGCACCACGCAGCTCCTCTTCCAGTATCTTTATTCTATTCATTAATACCTTTTCCCTTTCTGCAAACTCCTCTTTCATTACATCCATAAGACGTTCCGGTGTCGTTTCCCTTAAGTTTTTCAGTTGATGGTATTCATCTTTCCAAAAAGAGGCCTGTTTGGCATAATTTAAAGTCGTCACTGCAGGTCGTGCTCGTTTCATCGACGATGATGGAGCAGTACCATCATTACTGATTTGGTTGTTTGTTTCGTTTACAACGTGAGCAATATTTTCCTTGTCCTCCATGACGGTGATGGTAGATGATTAGATGATACCTTTTTTTGTGATATGATTTTTACACAAGTACATACGTGTATTTGCCGTTGCCGATTCCTCAACGGTTCGAATCACGCTTATTGTTTTAGCTTTTGTACGTTACTAATATTTCTGAGAAATGTGAATGCAGAAACGCAATCTTCTTCTTCACCTTTCTCTCTCTTCTCTCTTTTCGGTTTTCGGGTCGCGCGTCTCGGCAGCTTGGCGGGTGTGTTTTTTATTTCACACATGTGTCAATTGTTTTACAAACACACAAACACACACTGGACAACACCAACACCCAACACCCAACACCAACACTACTTAATTTTATACTGCACATTTACATGATAAAAGCACCTATTTCCAATCGAATATACATGCACGATGATACTTAGTCAACATACCAACACAGGCAGCACCCATGGACAGCACCATCATCAGCTCGTAACTTTACTTGAAAACGTACAAACGCGAGACGAGGTCGCCTCCCTATTGAACGAAATGCTAGCAACCGTCGAGGTGGAACAACACGTGAATTTATTGTATACATATGAATCTCAGATATCTGAATTAAAGCATGAAGTAGCGGTGTTGACGAATGAAGTGGACGAGCGACGAGCTTTGAGTAACATGGAGGCAGAGGAACGGTCGGAGTTGGCGGATAAATTAGTGGGGGAGCTGTGGGCGTTGAGTGTGAAGTTGGAGCGGATGGAAGAGTGGGAACAAAAGAATCGAGGAAAGGTTGAAAACTTTGATGAATTGCAAGCGGAACTGAAGAGGCAAGAGGAGAAAGTTAGGAGTTTGAGGCGGCAAGCAAGTTTAAGTTTGAATGCCAACAGAGATCCGAATGAAGAGAATGGTGCTCCTTCTACAGCGACGGAACCGACTGCTGCTAATTTGAGTGCTGCTATGACTGCTTTAATTGAGGAGGAGACTTCGGTGGGATTTTCGAAACGGAGTGCTTCGGAAGAAAAGAACAGTAGTATTGCGAATGGTTGTAGTACAATTGTTGATGGAGATGTTAAGAATGGAGTTAATATAGTTGAAGATATAATGGAAGCAGGGGAAGAGCAAACAAAACCACTATCATCGACGAAGCAACCAGATGAAGCCAACAATTTGAGTGGAGGGGATAAAGAAGATTCTGCAAAGGACGTTCTACCGTCAAGTCCTCCTCCGGGATTGAAATCTCTAAACGAGAAAAATTTACTGGACATATTTTCGTTTCTTGAGGCGTATGATGTACTTAATTGTGCGCAAATAGATAAAGAGTTTTATAGTCGGGTTGATATTTTGTTTGGAATAGGAAGCAGTGTTGTAAATACCAGTAAACCAGCAAAACCAATTCAAAGTAACAATTCGAATAATAAGGATATGGCACAAAAGAAACAAACTACAGAGGCGAAAGCACCAGCAACAAAGATTCAAGAGCGTCCAGATCAAGCAACGTCTGCTTCTTCTTCCCCTGCAAAGACCGTCGCAAATAATTTTCTGGACATTTTTGCCCCTGGATCCAGCTTATCTACATCGACTTCATCTTCGCCACAACAACAGCAACGGCCGCAGCTTCTCGCATACGTTTCATCAATGGTTCAGAAGCAAACTCAAAAGGTTTCAGCTTCGTCGCCTCTTTCAAAAATGTCCAACGTCGAAAGTAACACCACCGGTACCTTGGCTTCACTTACACAGGCACAAGCATCATCCACGTCTTTGGAACCTGCACCTGTTGGCGGTCTAACAGCATCAATGGCTGATTCCATGGCAGACAAATTAACCGCGTCTGAGCTTGCAGTTATTATAACAATGACAGAGAAACTCAGGCAGAGAGAAAAAGACATAAAACGTCTTACAGCGGAACGCGAAGATTTGGCCGCGAGGTTGGATGGATCTGAAGCTGTTAAAGATTTTCTTATGGTAAAGGTTCAAAAGGCAGAAGTAGCCCTTAAGAAAAGTACAGATGAAGCGCTGCTTGTGTCTCAGCAGGTTTCTTCCGACCAGGAGGTTATTGCTTTCCTTGACGGAAATGTACAAAAACTGGAAAAGAATGGAAGAGACTTAGCTGAAAAGAAGAAAATGTTAGAGACGATTTTGATTCAAACAAGAGAGCAAAACGAGAAACGTGTCAAAGTTCTTGAAGATATGCTACAGTTTGAAAGACAGCAACTTACTGAACAGGAGAAAGAGTATAAATCTACTAAGAAGGTGCTAGTTAAAGAGGTAAAACACTGTCGTGCGCAAATTGCAGCATTAAAGGCCGAACGTGATAGTTTTCAACAGCAAAACTCGCAACTGAAGCAAGCACTTCTCAAGCGTAATGGAACAAAAATTCGATAAGAATCGAAAGTGATTGTTTTTTTTCTTTACGGCTGCACATTAAGTCTAATTCAAATTTTGAAAACGACTCTTTCATATTCAATACAACATATCTTTAGATAAAAAATAGAAATGATTAATATCTAACACGATACAGAAGCACTCAACGGGTGATTGAATCAACAACCGGAATTCTTTGTTAGTATCCTGAACTCTCCACTTTAATGTAGGATAACTACGCTATACGAATCATCTTTTTTGCGTAGCATGGCTCGAAATGAATGACTTTACAAATGGCAAATAAAGATCAACTTTACCATGCCTAAACCTACAGTTTGAAATCATATTAATGAGAATGCCGACCAACTGGTTTGGAGTATTGAATTTCGTCGAAGATGATTTGATATTCTCGTAGCTGTCTTTCAGAGATGTCTGCGTCGCCCAACATATTCATAATTTCTTTAGGATGGAGACTTCTCTGGCTCAAGGCGAGAATTAAATCTTTTGTTGCATCTCTGACTTCAGATTCCTTGTGTGAGAACCCATTTGCTGTATCTAGTAAAAACGTTTGGAAGGTCTTAACAAAATCCTTATCGATGCTCTTAAAACATACCTGTTATAAATGTAAATACTCGTTTACCGGTGACTGCTTCGTCTCCGAATTCTTCAATGAGCTTTCGCAAGAGCTTGAGCCTATTAGTAATACCTCTACCAGATTTTTTTTCTTGATTTGACAAGTCTTTGACGGCAGCCGATCCTATCGGTGATGGACCTATACATGGCGATAAGGCAAAGGAGAGTAAAGTTGTCTCTGCACCATCCACTACTTTGTGTTTGTTTTCTGCCAACTTCCCCATCAAGCATCGAATTACTTTGTCAAGGATGGCGATTACTTTTCGGCTTGACATATTTGCTTCTTCAAATTCTACTAGGCAGTCGTCAAGTAATATGAGACTCGTGAGAAAAACTTGAACTACTCTGTCACACAAAGATCGCTCTAGCATTTCGCAAATGACAGGCACAATCTTTTTAAGTCCATGATTTCCCTTCATATCAGGAAGAAGTAAAGAAGACTTTGTTAATGCTGCTTCGCGAAGTGCCCAATTTCTTGAAAAGAAACATTTCATTATATAAGACCCCACCAGTTCCTCTATACGCTTTGAGAGCAAAATATTTTCTCCCCTAATGCTTACATCGCGGGGATCTGGAAGAGCCTCATATCCGGGGACACCTTCCAGAGGATGATTTCCCTCTGTAAACTCAAACCGTTCGACTTGTTGCTCAATTTTCTCTGTTACTCCATTATTATTGCTATTATTCTTATCTGTGCTTGAGCTAGTTTGTCCATCAGTCGCAGCATTAATTTCGCACGTCATGTGCGATGAACACGGCACGGACGAATTCGATAGGGCAGGTAATTTTGTAAGAATAGGAGAGCTAGAGCTCAAATTATGATTACCCTCATTTTGCGTATCATTAGAAGTACGCTCTATTTCAAATGATGTCGTATTCATGAGTAACTCCACATCGTTTACTTTCTTTCCTGAAGACTCTGAGTCATAATCAACACGTGCCGTTTGTTGCTGTTCTACTTTTGATGAATTTGAATTACCTTGGTAAGTTGCACTCTTTGGTTCTTCAACAAATGGAGCATCGTCACTAATGAAACCAACGCTCTCGGTTGTTTCTTTAAGGGATCGAAGTGCCACATCTATAGCTTTATCCCGTTTCTCCTTTAAAACCCTTGCTTCTTCGTAGTCCTCATTCGCAGCTGCTTGAAGCATCAAAGAGTTAGTTTCTCGTAAAAGATCATATGAGCTCTGAGCGTTGATTAATGCTTTTTTGACAATTGCTGCACCTTCGTAGTCTTCGACAGCAGCTCTATGCTTCTTTTCTTTCTCAAATTTTTTTAACTTATATTCAATATCCTTACTTATATTTGCAAGCTGGCTTTGTTTTGCAGTATTATCTACAACCTCATTTTTATGAAAAACTTTCTTTTTATCTGACGAAGGAGAAAGCTGAAGAATGTTTTCAACTTTACATTGCAATGAACTTGGCTTAAATTCAACTCGATTTCCACTTAAAGTTAAACTGAGGATTCCAATTTGATTAAACTCATTAAGCTTCTTTACAAAGCAGCCATAAAAGTCTAGTTTTAGAAATGAAGCTTTGATTCCGCCTACGCTAACAGTTCGTAACTCTCTGCTTTGATAATTTGAATTTTTATTCGAGTCAAAGAGGATATACCCTAGTCGTTGAACATCTGACAGGTCTGCGAAAACAATTTGATCATGTGAGATATGGCAAGAATTGTTTTCCGACAGCCTTCCTACGAATACTTCTACTTTCGTGGGAATACATACTTCATCCACTAAAATCTTTATCTGTTCTAGCTCAACAAGAGGACAAGAATTTCCAGCAAGTCGAAACACTAAATGTTGCGGGTAGGTGCAATTGCGCTCTGATCTCCATCCCTTATCTCGTTCATCTCTATGTCGGAGCAAAATATAAGAGCTAATCGATTAAAGAGATTTTGTAGAACAATTCAATCAATAACTTACGGACTGATGTTTGTTACTGGAAAGTCTGGATCTTGACTACTGAACTCCGAAACTACGTATGAAAGATCAATCATGAAACTTAAATGAAGTGTTCCCGTATACAGCTTTCGAAATACGCTGACTTAATTTAAAGGTTATTTATTTACTCGTCATGTTTTCGCATTACTCTTGTAACACGATTAGGAGTCTTGGCTACCTCATCCAAGACGCAAATCATCTTTGTCACGATCATGGTAAGTAATCTCAATCACCGTTGTTTATGATAGCACTGTCCAGCGCCCATAGATATAACTGCTCCTAGATTTCGCAACGAAGGGCTAAAAGCGGCACCAGGAAAAACTCCTCCCTCGCAAGAACATTTAAATCTGTTTGATATTACCCTTGACATAACTTTCGTTCTTGAATCAACGGCTTCATCTTCGATAACAGTGCAAAATTCGTTTCGTGGAAGCTGGAATCCATCGTGCAAAGCCAAACGATTAGCACTAACTTTTCCAACTAGAGAGAAACTATTGGTAGGAGCTGCCTCAGTCGAAGATGGGGATACTTTTGCGTGTCGCTTAGAAATAGTAGGATCGGAAGCGTTTACTTGAGAAGCATCCTCACGTTCGCCTCTAACCAACAACGAAATCAATTTCAACACTCTTGACGCTAACAAAAATGTAGCTAGTAGCCAAACACTATTTGCTGCCAGATCACTCATTCCAACAATCACCTAAATATGTAAGCTATGAAAGAGTTTTAATCTTTTGGTGTTTTATGCATAAAATCGTTCGGCAGGGTTGACGGAGCTCTAACATAGATCTGGCGTTACTTATTCTCCCTCCTTGCTTTGAAAGTGAGACGGAAGGAATGTACACAAAACAATACACCGACGTTTCGATTTCAATCTCACTTCTTCGCTCACAAAATGCAAACTTTATTGATTCTATTGTTTTCTTTGAGTTATTTCGTGTATTAGTAGACACATAACATGTACGAGTATTCGACCAGAGGGAGCTCTGCTCTATGGTCTCTAATCTCCACAAGTATATTTTGATACATACACTCGTGTACACATAGTTATTTGAGCAGTTAGCAGTGAGCAGTGAGCAGTATGGAAACCAGTTTTTGTGATTGTTTTCTGTCTGTCTGTCCGTCTATTTGAAGCGCTTAATTCCCATTGGCTAAAATCTTGTGCAACAACCTTCTCCCTTTGAAAGAAATATCTTTCAAGCAGATCCCTCTTCATTCACCATGCAGCATGCATGATGATGATGATGAATGATGGAGATGTGTGGAATATATTCATTTTTTTTCATTTTCGAGAATCTCGAAGGTCCGAAACTCGATCAAACATCAAAAACTCTAACAATCGCGTAATCATTCGATCAGGTTTTTGCTGTTTGAGGACAAAATTTTTGTAGTTATGATGAGGATGGAAGCTTCATAGTTTGCGAGAAATGTGAGAATTAGGCCTTAAAAGAAAAGGTCTACCGGTAGAATGGCTTATGATCTTATAACATGAAAACTTTTGCACCAACAAATCAATAATTTTTACATTTGCCATAATCGAATTCAAACACTCATCCAATCACGTAATAATAAGTTAATTAGTCTTCCTTAGCTGATTTTGGAAAAGCTTGCGTACGAGCTCGTAACTCACAGTGACGAGGGAGCTTGATATTTGCGAGAAATGTGAGAATTGGCACCTTCAATATAGGCCTCAATATAAAAGGAGTAGAATGGCTTATATGTCGGAAAGACTTCCATTTCAAATACAATACAGATCTGTCTACTGTCTACGCACGTAAAATGAATTTGTAAAATTATATTTTTGACGGATAAGGATGATTCGATAACAAACACACTACGTTTTGTAGTAATAATGTGATAGAGAAAATTAATACTACTCGTGCTTATTGCAGTAATCAATGTTGATTCAAGAACAGAATAATGTTGTGAGATGAATTTACCAACATTCCCAACAGATCTTATTATTTGTTATCGAAGAAAATTGATGACATAGATTGCGCAACCTCAGAATTTGGTGTTAGCTTGCACCTATTGATTAACTTCCGCAAAAGCATTAAGACACAAAGCAGTGATTTCTTTATGCATTATTAATTATATATCACAATACGACCTAGCTTGGCTTAAGAACACACCAACTCCAACATAATTTGATGAATCAATAATCGTTTCAAATGTAGAGTATATCATTACCATTATGCTTTGCAGTAATCAAAGTTGAATTCATATCAGCAAGAAGTTCTTACATAATGTCATAGACCTGACGATTTAATATCGAACATCCTCCTGTTTAGAAAATGGCAGCCAACAAATCAAATATTTGCCAATGGTTTTCACCTATCATGAAAGACTTCAACAAAAGTAAAATAGTCCTAACAGATCGACCAGATCACTGATAACATTTTTACATTGCTTCCAACTATGACGCTCAAAAAACGAGCAGAGCTCTGGTCGGTTACAGATTACTGGTTACTGATTTTCCCTTTATTTTTCGAGTTCCAGTAGAGTTTAACATGTATAAATAAAATTGTGAACAAGCATCCAGGGACGCCTCTAGCCTCTAGCCTCTAGCTCTAGCAGCGGGAGAGGGAACGAGAGAGAGGATTTTTGGAGAAGAATAAATCGGTTTCGATTGGATGGAGGCCCATCGGATGAATTCGTCTCTGACGTCATGACGAGTTTCTATATACATGTACATGTACATGTATGTATGCATAACTAGACATTACAGGGTTAAGTGAACGTGAATGGGTTTATCACACACTGCAAATCACGCGATGCCAACGTCGGCAGACTTCGCAATAATTGTGAGCCCGAGATCCGACATCGTAATAGGCGATCATAAAGTTCAAGGCAACACACACAATGGCGGTCACCCCCCGCTTCCGATTTCTCTTCGTTCCTTAACAGTAGAGCACGCTGTTCTAAAACAACTTATATAACTACGAAAATACATAAATTATGTCCCCTCGGATATCCCGATTCTATTGCATGGCAATGATGCTGTGTTTATTCCTGCTTCTGTCGCTTCCACATTCGTCACATTCGTCAACGGCGCGTGAGATTGAGAAAGAAGAGGCTGAAAAAAGGAGGTTGGCTTCGTCCGTTCGAAGAAAAGCCCGTGGTACCAGTAGAGGTAGTGAGAATGATGTGGTATTGGATACTGGTACTCCGACCAATCAGATTACTTCGATACTAGTCCGAGCAGGGAAAAAGGGTGTTGGGGGAGGGATTTCGGGTGCGATGGCTGGTGTGGTACAGGTACTTTCGCTCATGTGGCTTAGGACAATAATAAACCATCAGTGTCGGTACGGTACGACGATGAAGCAGGCTATTCGTATTCTTTATAATGAAGGTGGTATTCCTAGGTTTTATCGGGGTTTAGGGTTTGCCATTATTCAAGCACCCCTGTCGCGGTTTGGCAGTGCTGCAGCGAATGATGGTATTAATGCGTTGCTGGGGAGTTTGAACGCGACTAAAAGTTGGGGACCTGGTCGTTCTACGATTGTTGCTGCGATTGCAGTAGGAATCTGGAGAATGCTTCTCATGCCCATTGATACCTGCAAGACTGTGTTGCAAATTGATTCTGTGGATGGCTTTAAAACCTTATTACGAAAGGTGAAGGACGGAAAAATAAATGTTCTTTATGCAGGAGCTATCGCCAATGCATTATCTGCTATTGCAGCGCATTATCCATGGTTCTTCACGTATAATTTCTTACATGGAAGCGACTTCTTTCAGAATTTTATTCGTCGCACCTTAAAATTTGAGTTGCTTCACAATGCATTGATCGGCTTTATTGCCAGTATAGCGAGCGACACATTTGCCAACAGTATTCGAGTTGTGAAAACTGCGAAACAATCATTATCTGCTAAAGCTGCAGTTGGTGTGACATATTCTGAAGTTATACAAATGATTTGGGCTGCTGATGGATGGAAGGGTCTCTTTGGACGCGGCTTGCGAGCTAGGATATTGTCAAATGGATTGCAGTCAATCATTTTTGTTGTTGTTTGGAAAGGCTCGAAGCAAAAGTTCTTTTCAAAAAAGTCCGAGGTTGAGGGAGACGAAGATGCAGAATAGTAAAGTACTTGTTTGTATTCACAAACGTTTAGTGGGAAAGCTTGATATTATTTTGGTTGAATTCAAGACAATTTTGATTCGACGCATATTCTCGTCTTGCTTTTTGAGTCCATTTCTGCTGAATTCTTGCATATTTGTTTTTCACAAAACAAATGAAGCGTTGTCATCAACGACAAATAAATGGAATTTGACGCAAAATAATACATTTCAATCAAACTATAGAAGTTGTCTTTGGCTGTTGTTGCTAGCTTCTAAGATTTTTTGTATGCATCTAGGCCTTTCTGTACATTTCGTTCATCAAACTTGTCCTCAAATTATATAATAGTTATGGGAATCAACACAGGCTTTTTTACGTTATGTACTAGAGAAGTGTCTACATATATTTATGTGAGAATGTGGGTATATGAAGTCATTACAATAATACTTTTATCATGAACCATTTTCTTCTGCTCACACTCTTTGGAAACAGTGATATCTTACATCTCAAGCCGGATCTCTTGTACCATATAGGAAAACTTTGCGATCGTCTTCTATTTTTTAGAATAACGATTCAAACAAGCATGAAAAAAGTAATCCACTTCCTTCATGAGAGATAGCACAAGCACAAATGATAGAAAACTCAATGTTTGTTCTCATTCAAAAGGAACGTAATTGTCGCAAAGCAAAATAAGAGCAGTAGGAGTAATATTTGCCATCAGCCTACCAATCACGTCCATTAATGGAAGTTGCAATAGTTGCATACGTACTAATTTTATTACTGGATGTGTAATCGCCTTCACATACGCAGCGCTTAGTTTTGACACTATAGCATAACTAAATCGAGCCACTTTCATCCGCAGCATCGTTACGATTGAAAAATGGTATATGTAATGGCATATGCAACATGTATATCGGTATTTCTTCTTTCGTTATTTTCTATGCGTTCTCGTTCTCAATCGTCCAAAATATATCTCTTTTACTTCAACGCATGGCCTAGGTCGCCTCTGCATATGGTCTCGTTCTTTCCTTGAACAACATAGATTCAATTTCATGCGATGGCTCGAGCAACTGCTGGTCTACGTCATAATAAATTTTTGGAAATGCCTCGTACTGTCCTTGGAACCTTTCATCTTTTCTCTTTAATTGAAAATGGCATGGCTCGGTGTATCCGAATCTTCTCTTTCATTTTTGAAAAAGAGTTTCATGATACATGTACATGTATTTCGATACTGTAGAGGCTACATCTTGTACACGCGTTAACGTGATAACGGGAATGGTAATAAGTGATAAGTGATATTAAGAAGTCATGCGGCATATACATGTAGCATATCATATAGCATACAGAACGTCACACACGGTCTATGAGAGGTTCCTTGTTACCTGGCTAACTGTAAAGTTGTGTTTATGTACACTGTACAAAACTACACAACGCATAACGCATAACCTCTATACACGTATATTTATGCACATGTCTTTATACATGTATAACATCGCTACCGAGTACCGAGTGAGAGAAGAGAGAGAGTAAATCTGAAAGTTTACATAAAACCCTAACATCGACTGATACCAGACGAGATAATTGGAATACGGACGATTTCATATGATAATTGTGGATTTGTATTTTACGAGGGTTTCAAGTTTGGAATAAATTTTCAGGGGCATCAAAAATGACGTCCGCAAGTGGCAACGACCTCCTCCCCGTATTGGTTCAAACCATTACGAGTCAAACGTTTGATGAGGCAAATACGATATCACAGCTGCTGCATGCTTCGTTCCATAGTAATAAGGCTACGTCCATCACTTGTTTCGACTTTCTTGCGGGTAGAGCCTTGTCGGAATTAGTTGCGCTTATCTGCGATCAGGCATCGAAACTTGCGGCGGCATCAGAAAATTCTTCCCATCATCACAACCATCGTCATCATACGTACGATCGCACTGGAAGAGGGCATCATAGTAGTGACGGAATAAATTCCATAAAACATTTAGTGGGAAAGTTGGTTGATATTTACTATAACCGAGAACGTGTATTGAAGACTCATGCAAATTTGCTCCTGGAAAAGAAACATCGGGAGGTAGGCTGCGTTCTCGGTCAGATGGCGGCGCTGTATTACACGCAAGCGCGTGAGATGAGTGAAAATATAAAGGCTATCTTGCTTCTTAAGCAAAGCAGCAACAGTAGTAGAAATGGTATTGATGCCTCTGTTTATGATGCTAAGACTCTCAAAGGATTTGTGCGTTATCTCGCCGGGCTGTATCAGTTTCGGGCACAATTCTTTAAACGCTCTGCTAACGAGTTATTTAAATCCGAGAACGACAGTATCGGGACAATCATGTCATTGTATGGCGCGCTACTTGCTGATCATAGCGGAGAATTGATATCGCTTGCCGACACTGGTATGAGTGAGCGGTTGTCTCACCCTTCCGTTATGCAGTCGTCGGCCAATGAAACAGCCGGAGGTATCTCTGGTGGGAAGTATTTTCCACCAATGTTGGAAGGAATGGTTAACTCTGCCATTTCTGCAAAGGGCTCAAAGTCTGTTATAATGTCGCCACCTTTGAACTCTTATGACGATGTGGAGGAGAAACACGAAACCGAGTCATTTTCGGACGAAGCAGAAGTTGCTCAGGAGTTGGCAAAGACTGGTGCACAGGATCGAATGACGACACGTGTGCGAGCACGTGATGATGTATCAAATCTTGCGATAAGATATGCAGGTGCAAATAAAGAAGAGGCAAACGCCTTACACAAACAGCTTGGAATTCTGAATTCGGAAGGCGATGAAAGTTTAAAGAATGGATACACCATCATGTTGAAGGTTGTGGAATATCAAGGTATGTTTAAATTTCGGTTTAGTTTTTGCTACTTCGTATCTTCGGTGTTTCTCATTCCAGTTAAGGATCGATGTTGTTAAATCGTGCCAATCAAAGTGGGTTGTCAATTCAGAGTCTTATGTTGTTTCTATACGGATTGTATCGTGAAAAAGCAAATGCGTACAAAGAAACAGCTCAGTCTTTTCACAAAAATGATTCTATGACTATAATATTAAAAGAAGATTCTGAAATTTTAGAATCTCAGGCGGAAGACTTGTATTCGAACAGCAGCAGCACGAGTAGCAGGGAAAAAATATCGAAGTTGCTCGTTGGATTTTACAAAGAAAGGGCAACAACTTTTAGGAGTTTAAAGCGCCAACTTCGAAGAGACTCAGCGGCTGTTTTTATGGTAGAGAAACACGCAGAAATCTTGGATGACGTGTCAGCGCTGATTAAAGTTTAACCCAGAAACGCAAATCCTTGTTTAAGTGCTTAAATGAGACTACTTCAATATCTAGCTTCTTCACGACTTCCTTATACGAACCCTTCCCTACTTGGCAAACAAGCACCTCTGAAAAGGTAATGAGTAGAGATGGAAACGAAAGGCTCCTTTTAAGCTGAGTAATAATAAACGGTGATTCCTCATTATGTTTTTGAAAGAGCATCCGATGGGGTATTTTATGATAACTTGTGATTTATTCCAAACTATCGACAACTAACAACTCTAGATGATGACCTTAAGGAGAATAAACGAAAGGCAGGCGGTAAGTGCAGCCGTGAGCATATCAGCACGAAACATGATCTTTGAAAATTTCAAAGATGGTTCGAACCCAAGCATTATTGCAGGTGGAGGGGTAAGGCCAAAACTGAGTTTATTCAAAATAATGCGAACAGTCGCATTTAATTGCCATAGGTACCGTCCGATTTTATCGCGGTAAAGTGGTTGTCTATACTGGTAAGGAGCACCAATTAGTGCAAGTCTGAATATGGCTTTTGCCTGTAGATACGCACCGTAAAATTTAAATATGAAAAAGGATTGTGTTTTCGCTTGTAATAACTAATTATCTTACCTCGGCTGCCCTATCCTTCTCATAATCTTTTAGTGAAGAGCCAACGCTCTTCTCACTACATGAGGATTCTTGGAGCGCATGGTCAAGTGCTACAACATCTTCATATGCTGCATTGACGCCTTGACCAATGTCCGGCTATTCAATCATCATTTCATACGAAATACATTAAATAAATTGCACAATATCATCAAGAAAAAATTCAACTTACAGGAAAGGCATGTATCGCATCACCCACTAGGGCTACACCTGCTTTTTCGTCTGGGGATGAAATTTGTAGGCCTTTACAATACGTGACTGGTGGAAATCTCGTACCTTCACTGCCCGCAAACCTCTCCCATTCCTCTGCCGGCACAACATCGGTATCAAACCTCATTTTTGGAAACGCATTGATACAATACTCTCTCATTTCTTTACCATTTTTAATGTTCCATAACTCGTGATTTGGTCTAGTGATAAAGTTTGCTGGCCGCTTGTTTTTTGATCTGGACATGGGCAATAAACCCAAGCTCAAATACGATGTGGGACCTTTTTCACGACTTCTAATTGCGTATGAACTATCGTGCTCGCTGTCTACGAGCGAGCCATCCCCGTCGATTATTTTGAAGTCAGGGGGCAACTGTAATGCTTTTAGGCGCAATCCGGACGCGGGTGAATTCTTCTGTTTGGCTTTGAAAGTTTTTGCATTGTATTTCCACGATTGAAACGCACTAGGGTTGCTGTTTAAGAAATTTCTAACATTTGAGTTGATTCCATCTGCACCAACGACCAAATCTGCACTTAGGTTGATCTCCTTGCCTGATTTATCTTCGGCTTTTACGATTACCTTCGAATCTCCTTTCTCGTTAATCACACTTTCCATTGAGGTAAACTGAGTTCTGAACAATACATCAATTCTATTACCGTCCCCCATTCCCTTATCATTTATAGTGTCCATCAAAATATCAACCATGTCATGCCTCGGAATCCAAAAATTGGGTTTAGGTTTAAGATTCGGTGACAATGTCGTTACAGTAGTATTAACGAATGCCTGCGCACATAATACATCATAACCAAGCATCAATTTCCAATCCGACTACATACATTTGAAACCTTTTCATCAAACTAACTTACCTTCAGATCACTCGGTACAAGGGTACTCTTATTCATACCGAATCGAACAGTCTGTTCAACAGATCGTTTCTTCAGCCTGTCATGCAAAGATGCAAATTTCGTAGTCAGCTTTTGCCCCCTCTGATTCACTAGGTAAAGATATGCCTTGCTGGCATCAAACTTTCTCGTGAAATCCTCACTGGAAGATTCCACCACAGTTACATCAAAATTGTGAGGAGCCCGTGACAGCACCAATGCCGTCGATAAGCCAGCGGGTCCCCCACCTACCACCACGGCCGTCCTTTGTTTCGTCGTCTCTCCCGCCATGCTTTGTGCGTACAGGACGACACTTAGAAAGCAACAGAATCTTGCTAAGGAACTTAATTGAAGCGGTCTCATTGGAATCATATCGGCTGATTGTGTGCAATCATCTATTGTTTCTCCTTTTGCGTTTGTGAGAAAGTTCGTTTGAGGAATGAGGAAAGCTGGCGTTTTCGGAGAAATTTTGAATGGAGAGTGATGAGTGATGAGTCTGCATTTCTGCTTTTCTGAGAGAGAATACTGTAACCGTGACCGGGAACCGGGACTGGTATGCTCGTAATTTTAACTGTAATGTTACAAAATAGTAGTATTTTTTTAACTGTATGCTTTTATTTTGTTAACTTCTACTCTTCGTATTAGTTGTTTCCGCAGCCCGCACAGTGTGTGTAGACGCCTTGCGTTTGTGCGTTTGTGCGCTTGCCCATATCCCTTTTCTGTCCCCCGTTCCTCGTCATCCAACATTCAGCATTCAATATTCAGCGCTGCACGACTGTATGCCTTACCAATAAATAGCCAGCGTTATGATTTTTCTCACATCACCTTTCATCTCTTCTTCGTACATGAAATAGAGAGGGCAAAAAACGAGTGAGATAAAATCTGTATTAGTAGTGAGAGGACTCGAAGGAAATCTACTGAAGACGTGGTTTACTTGTCGCATATCTCTTTCTCTGCCAATTGACATACAATGTCCAAGGCTTTCTTTAAGCCAGGCGTGCCACCAAAATTATTACACAAATTTAAATCCAGCGAACACTCGAAACGAGCTGTGGAAGTTTGGCTGACTCCATGCATCGTTACGAAACTTGGTAAAACCAGCGATGCATCCTGTAAAGTACTGATAAACCCGGCAAACCCGCAGCTTTCGGGAATTGCGAAATTTGCATATTTTCCCAAGGGCGGTCCAGTTCCCAAGGATCCTCCAAAGGGTATGTATGCTGGATGGCAGCCCTTAGGATATGTCACGAGCTGGGGAGGGATGGAAGTGGGCGGGGGGATGTTGTACGCATCGAGTGTAGTAGATGGAATAGTTCATCAGCTTGGTGGGTGGAGATTTAAGATCGAATGTTCGATGGTAAACGTAGTGAAGAAGGATGAACGTGTTCCCGTAGGTTCCTCTGCTACGACTGGACCAGGGTTAGGGAGCGATCTGTCGAAAGAGTATGATGCGATTGTACACACAACTCCTCCTTTTTATAATTACTTTGATGAAGGAAATCCTTCTACATATCTTCGACAATGTTATCAAAATTCTCTTAAAATGGCGTTCGAGGAGATATCATCGAGCTCAGATGAAAATAGCAATGGCTCCCGTGTAGCAATCCCTTTGTTGGGCGCGGGAGGTCGTGGTTTTCCTATTGATGTTGCCATCGGAATTGCTGCATCAGAAGCGATCTCATGGTCACAAAAACATGACAAAATGAATGATCAATCTGAAGTGCTTGCGTTTGGACTACCAGAGATATCGAATGCAAATATGTTAATTAATGAGCTCAAGCGTATGGAATTACAATAGAAACTGTCCAAAGACGTTATGTGTAGAATTATTTACTCGTTTTACAAAACTTTCCCCCAGCCTTTTTCCAAATGAGTATATTCTACTATGAGTTGAATTAGAGCAACATCTTTCAAATTCTTTCAACGCTTTGATCAGATAGGATATATCTCCGTGAGACAAACCCATCTTTACTCATCATTTTACATCTCGAATATGTGAGAATCACCGGCAGTTTGTTGCGAACGACCCTCACCATCTGCTAGTCTTTGCGAAAACCGTGAAGAGTAGTTCTCCACTCTTCCAGAAAATATATTTCGTTCTCGTGTGGCATTGACCATAAGTATATCTTCAACTGTTTATTTGTCCATCAAGAGTTTACGAAAAAGCAATCACTGCTCAGGAGTCATTCGATATTTTTTGACAGTTTCCATGGTCACGTCCGAAAAAAGATAATGACTATGTGTGGCTATTTTCTCATCGTTGGATCTAAATTAAATGAAGTATGGTCAGTGTTTTCAACATTGGGTTCAGTCACAGAAGTCGACAACTTCGTCGAAAATCACTAATGTCTCTTCGGAAGATATTTCTTGACGAGTGCGATTCCGGTATGCCTGCCCACCTTCAAACTAGCATCTTTGACGACGCAGAACGAAGCAGGAGGAGCAAATACTGATGCAAACATACCTATCGAAATAAGGATGATCGTTGAAGGGATATGAGATATCATCCCCGACAAGGTACCATGAATGATGGGAGTTGGATTATCATCATCGTTATTTTCTTTAATTTCGTAGGTTCCCGTCGAAGCTTCATTACCGGCGTACTTTGACAGATGATCGAACACTCCAGGAGCATTTGGGTAGTGATTTTTAATAGAAAAGATATGTTTAACTTTCCCATTTTTGGAGTCATCATCTGAAATATGTGCATAGAAATATTCATAACCAAGATCCCACATCATCCAAGTACCACGCCATATTAAAACGCAACTCATAGCCAGACCGTACATCGCAGCCAGTTTTCTCGGATCCAAAATTCTTTGCTTCAAACCTTTTGGTTTTGCTGTCAAAGCCTTGGAAACTCCTCCTTGTGTTAAACCGAGGCCGAAGCATCCCGCCACAAAACTCGAAGCTGCCGATTTCAGGGGTTCATCGGGATATAGACAATCGTCAAGTACATACCATGCTCCACGCCAGAAGGATGCTGCACCTATACCCACTGCAATTTGTAATGTTATTGGACGTAACGTTGGTGGAATGCCCTGCATCGACTGTTAGTTTGTATCTGCCAAAAATCAAAATGTTCTGTTGCAGTTTATGAGAGATTGATAAATTTTGATAGGAGTCAAGAAGTCATCTGAACGTTCGTATTAAGTTCGCTTAAATGTTAAGGAGGATGTAAGATGTAACAATTGGAAGCGTTTTCAAGTTTTAATGCCAATACGATGCGAGCACACGTCTCAACTCTCAGCTGATACTTCGCACAAAAAGAGATTGGCGGTCACCAGCACAAAAGGTAAGTTTACGATGTCTGTGTTTGTAAGCAGATGCGAGTCAGAAGCGTAGATCAAGTGATGGTTTGAGAGAAGAACGTAAAGATTTCAATCTAAACCAGACTACGTTTTGGTAGGCCGGTAATGTCTCAATATTTATAATTCGAGGAATAGAGACGCTTTGTCCATTTGCCTGTAATATCAATTGATACATAATGTATCATACTCAGAACTCATTGAAAACTTATATTACCGTGTTAGCAAAGAGACTAGAATTACTCGTTTAGGTTTGAGTTCAATACTCATAGGCGTCAATATTATCACTTTATCAATACTTTCTTTGACTGATATTCTGTCTTTGAGCAGCAACACCAACCATACCATCAAGGATGCTTCGATATCAACTTTTTTCATCCTTGGCTCTAGCTCTTATTGCAATCTGGATATATATGCTTCAAAATATGAATGATATAATATCGTATTTACCAGTTGCTCCTGGTTATGTTGAAGAATCTGAATACAAGTTGATTATAACTTACGCACCTGCAGAGGTCATTATGGGTTTGGGTATTTGGGCAGCAACTCAGGTTATATACGGTGTGTACCTATGTAAAAATTGCCCTGATGCAGCGGAAGAACTTGATCTGCATGTAAAGGCTGCAAAGAAAGAGTTGTTGAAGCGTGGAATAAACGTCGACTAAAATTTTTAATTGTTGCAAGAGTAGATGTGAAGATAAAAATTTATAGTTGAGGAAAACGAAATAGCAGGAGAAAAGGTTCGAATCAGCTAAACATCTTCTATTTTATGTCATGAATATTATCACGAAATTCGATAAATTGAGAGCAAAGAAAATAAAGATACTTTATGAGCCCCTCAATCTGTTTTTCGTAGTACTATCTTGTTGTTTCATATTCTGCTATACGCCCAAAAAAAAGGAACAAGATCCTATTCTCGTAGATAGTTATAATATAAGACGTTATTGCTGATCCACAATGGAGATATGTTTGATTGAATATCAGTCTCAATTCATCCAGTAATTTTGTATTTGCTATATTGTCAATTCGAATATAGTGAGAACTTCCTCATACATAAAAAATCGTGTCTCTCTTCGACCTAAGCGCTCAAAAAGCAAAAGGCGATAATATTCTCAGGTATCCCACACAATTCAATCGTTAGTCCAATAAATCAAAATCTTTTGCGGTCACATCAACTGGAAATGTATCAAATCGGAAAATCTCCTCAAACGCCTCTCTTAATTTAAGGGAAAAGGTCGGTATATCTATCCGACTTCCTTCACTTAAAAATTCATTAATATAACCAACCTCTCGGCCTTCAATTCCACAGGGCACAATATTGTCAAATGTATTTTCTTCTGTAGATTGTTCAAGAACGTTGACAGCTAGCCCATGCATTGATATCCAACGTTTCACTTTGACTCCAAATGCCGCAACCTTCTTTCCATTAATCCAAACACCAGTCAAGTCGTCTTCCCTGTACGCATTGTCTATTCCAACTTTTTCCAGAGACAAAATAACAACTTCTTCAAGAGCTCTCATGTACCAATGGATATCAGGTTTATAATCTCGTTTCAAGTTCAATATTGGATATGCAACGAGCTGACCCGGTCCATGAAAAGTAACTTCTCCACCTCTTTCTATCTGAACTAGATCTATACCACGCTCTTCGATTTTGTCAAAATCTAATTTTATATAATTTTCATCCGACGCCGTCCCTAGCGTATACACCGGTCTATGTTGCAGCAATACGAGAGCGCCAGGCGTACCCGCACTATCCAGATCCGAAGCCTTCGGGTGATTCTCGTCAATCATTGGCTCCATAAGGTACTAAAATTCAAGGAGAAATATCAGAATAACAGGTTTACGCGTTTTGAGAAATCTAGCAGTTAATGAGCTTACCTTCTGAAAGTCCCATGCTGCATTATACCGAATTTCAGAACATGCAAAATCATACAGAACAACCTCCCTTTTAACCGCGACCCATTTATCAATTTTTTCCTCGAGGACTTCAAACGTTCCTAACTGCTGAGCTTGGACACTAGTGCTCTTTTTTATCGTGCAAGGAACAAATTGGCTTCTCCTTTGTCCCGATGTGAAAGCGAACGCGCCGACGTTTCTCACTGCTAAAAGTGACAAGGCAAACGTAGTCCAAAAATCTGGCATCCAAAATAACATAGTGCCACTTCTATTAGTGCAAAAATCGAGGCTTTTTTTCGCAAGACAAAGCTAAAAGGGAATTCTATTTGTCTGACAATTCAACGAATATACTAAATGATTGTATCGTACTAAATGATTGTATTGACACGTGAATTGATAACATTTTCGATAGGTTCTGTTTTCTCGTTTTGGGTAAAATGCAAAACTTACTACACATGTATGTTCGCTTGATGACATCTAATTTTCGCATTCACTTCCACCATTCAATTCTTACGGTGTTTTGAAAATATCGTTGGTACAAGTTGAAACACATTGTATTATATACACAACTAACAACATAGATAATACAGTCACACACAACATAAATATGGTTTTGGCAAATAGTTGTGTGCTCATCCTATCTTTCGGACAGCTGTAATATTGAGGAAGTCTCATTTCCCCCTATACAGACAAAATGGAAAGGACACTGTTGTTGGTAAGTCTCGTGAAGACCTAGTTAACGTTCAAACGCTGCATCATGGACAATTGACGATGACGAACACTACAAAATTATCACCTTTCGACTGACGAGCTTCACAGGCTTACTGAAAGACATTTCTTGTTCCAACAGACTCAGAGTTGTTGCCTTGCCTGCAGGTTTTGGTGCTTTCGTTTAACTTCTTTTCTACTATTGTATACTCATTTTCTCAATTCAACGAAATGAAACAGAGATAGCGAACTAAATTCACATCTACCGAATTATCTATTTATAAGTTGTAGCCATCTCACACTCACATGAAGTTATGTATGTCTCGTAACAATCTCATACATTCTCGTATTGCTTGTAAGGATGGTTTCAAATTCCCAAAATGCATTCCACATTTGTTGAGCTCTTCACATTTTGCATACTGAAGGTGACAACAAACTTTTGTGTTTACTTTGTTTTATTCTCGACCGCAATCTAATGTCCCAGGCCACGAAAGATAGTAAATTCTTAAATGTTTAAGGTCTAAGTGTCGGAACGGTGAATGTTACAATCCACTGCCTTTCGTCGATAACGTAAAATTAATCAAATGGGGAATAACACCAGCAATTGAACTACGAGATGTATTATGAAATTTATTTGATCGCTGATCAAATGAATCGCCCATTCAGCGTCGCGGATATTCAGGATTTTGAATAGGAATAGCTTCTTGTAATCATATCTATTATTCTTGATTGGCACACTGAATCTCTTCGTCTAGTGTTACATCCATTTCAAAATGTATAAAATTTAATAGGAAAAGCGCTAGTTGCGAGGTTCCTCCTTCGCAAATTTGTATAGAAGTACGAGTAAATGTGTTGTAGTACGACAACTGCCAGGTGCGAAAAGAAAGACACAACGAGAAAGGGTAACATTCGTCGAGAGCAAGCTTCATAGAGACAATATTCATCACGTTCCTCATGTACCCATGTGGACAAATAATGGAACATGGGAAGAGGGAATGGGTCTACGTTCTACGTTCGTAAATATGTTTTTTTTTTTTTTAATCTGTATACTTTTATTTTGTTAACTTCTACTCTTGTACATTTGTACCAGGTATTGTTGTTTAGTTGATTGTTTTTGTTGCCTCGCACTGGCACTGGCATTGGCACTTGGCACCCGTTATGTGTGAATCTACACGTCATTTGAATCTAAAATCTTGTCTTGTATGAATGTAGGGAATGCATATCAAAAATAATTGGCTGAGAGCGCTTCACCACGTCAAGAAGAAAGAATCCTTTCTCTGTGACTATAAGGAGTTCATAAGTAACGTTAAACAATATCTTTTCCTATATACTCCCATTAAAAATTTAGTTTTCAAAATTGCGACACGTACGTACGCTGCTGAAGTTGCTACGATACACACTGTATATATATATGCACTGAACTGCACTGCACTGCATGTTTACCTTTCATCTCGGCGCGGATCCTTTCGTGGAATGGGAACCACCTCTTTTCCACTTTCCCTTTCCTGAATTGTACATCACCGTCAAAGCAGTAACAGTAAGCAAGTACACGAAAACAAAATGAGGATACACAGCATTGGAACTTTACTCGTGATTGTTATTCATGGAGTGTCGGCCTTTGTGCCGATGACCAGGAGCAGTGGTGACATGAAGGGAGTGACGTTGTTAAGAGCTGCGGCAACGGATAGTGGCCTCGAGGGAAAGTCCGAGAAGCAAAGTAATAACCATAAAGATGACATGAAGGATGATGTTAATAGTAGGACACCCCAGTGGGATGCTAAGGATATATCAGATGCGCGTAAAAAGTTATTGCGTGATGAGGAGAACAATCTACCGCCTGTGTTGCAAAATATGGTTGCGGAAAGGAGGGAGTTCGAGTTGAGCCTTGGACGTGCTATGGATACGTTGAGGCGAGATTATCCGGATTTGCTTCGCCGTGAACCCAATTTCGAGATTTTTACGAACGATATTAAGGTCGTTGATCCGTCAGGTGTGCAAATTAGTGGACTTTCGAAGTACAAGTCAAGCTTTAAGTTCTTGCAGACGTTTATTGGTTTGTTTTACAATAAGGAAAAGTCCATGGTGCAGCATCGTATGGTATACGACTGGGCGAGGTCTTCTATTCGGATAAGTTGGAATGTTGTTTTGGTACCGAAGGTTGTGGGTAATGTGAAAAATTCTCTTTACATTGATGGAATTTCCATATACAAGATGAATATTGTAGCTTCGAAGCCCGGAGATGTCTCGGAACACAAGGTTGAGAAGCTTATGATTAACAATATTCCCGTGGAACCCCCGTACGGGATATTTTCGACTCTTCGAGAAGAAATGATGGACCCTGCCCGTGTACCAGTCGGAGTTGGTGCGATGTTTAATTTGCTTACAATGGATCCGAATGTCTTGTAATTTTAGCTGTAGTTGGAGTACGATAAATTTTGACAAAATGTATTGACGAGTTGGTGTGATGCAGGTTCAAAATATGAGATGAAGGCTACATCATATGTTGGCGATAGAATCGTAGGATTTTGTCGTAAGTATGTTTGCTACAATGTTAAGTCAGACAACGGATTCTCAATTTGTTGCTGTTGACCCAAATGCTTAAGTCGCTCGCTGTAAAGTAGAATTATTGAATTTTTCCTAAAAGTTTCAAAATGGAGTAGCGCTTACTTCTACACTATTTTCGTCTACAGTTTAGATTTTTCATTTTATTTTCATTTATGATGATAGTTAAGAACAAGACTCATAAATTACGCCAAAGAGAGAGGAGGATAACTCTCTCTTCATGGAATGGTTTCGTTGTACGAGGTGGGAACTGAGCTTACTATATTTACTTTCCATTCAATGCAGTGCCATAAACTTACGAATATCCTTATTCCATAAGCGAACAGGACTACCGGTAGAAACATCAGTGAGAGTCTAATTCTGATAGATTTCGACTCTCTTTGGGTCTCAAGTCTCAACCTTTTTCACGGCAGTAGAGGATAAACAAATAAAAATGAGATGAAGATTTAGATGGTTTGCCCTCCTCTGAACTTCCTCTCATAGTATTTGCCAACAACACCATTACATGCACTACCTCTTATGAATTGATGAAATAACAAGAGGAATAAAAACGATATCCATTTAATATTAGCTCTGTGCTTGTTCTCCAAATACGCGTAACGGCATTAGACTATTCTGTTGATATTGAAATTTTCATAAAACCTTGTACATGTGTACGTATCTTCGCTTGACAGCAACCGAACCGGATTTTGGCACACATGATACTAAAACACATATTGAAGAGTGTGATTGATTTACTCTCACCATCACCCCCACTCGTAATCTCATTCAAACAAGGTCCATCACACGAACGCACTTAAGAAACGACAAGCATCATGATGCCCTACGATGATCAGCCAGATATGCTGTACAGGCTGTGCAGGGATGTCAAGGCCGTAGATCATAACGATGCGGCTTGGGACGGTGTACGTAATTGGATGAACAGTGTTTCCATTGAGGAACTTCAGGCGGGGGCAACGTATCAAGGTAAACTTGCTACCAAAGCGTTGGTGAGAAGAAATGCTTTATTGAATGTGTTGTATGTGAACCAGTAATGACTTATTTGAATATGTAATATGAATTTATTTCAATACGACTTTGAACTGATCATAATGTATGTACCAATCTATTCTGCAGCAAGTGGTTTGTAAGAATAGGCCACCGGTTGATATTGTACAGAGGATCTTTGAGGTTTACCCGAATGCTTTGACGGAACAGGATGCGTTTGGTTGGTTGCCGCTGCATTATGCCTGCGCCAATGGTTCCTCTGCTGAACTTGTCATGTTTTTGACAAACATCTATCCCGATAGCAAGGTGGTCGTTGACAGAAGAGGACGCACTCCACTTCATTTTGCAGTTGGTAATGAGGATAGGTCACCAGATCCTGCATCGGTAAGAATTCTTGCAGAGACAGGGGCAGCACGTCGGGCGGATGAGAATGGCTCACTGCCTATGCATTATGCATGCGCCTACGGAGCTTCAGTTGAGGTCCTGAAGATTCTGTTGGAATCTGTTCCATCGTCCACAACTGCCGTTGATTTCAAGGGTCGCACACCACTGCACTTTGCGATGGGAAATGCAGAAAAGGAGTGGACACCTGCCATCGTGCAGCTTCTTCTCGAGCAAAACCCGGATGTTGTGAACGACAAGGATAACGAAGATAATTTGCCCCTGCAACTACTTGCGAATGAGGCTAAAAGTGTTCCTCTTGATCATTCGAGTGAAAGAAAGCGTGAAAACACTATGAAGTGCTTGGACCATTACCTGAATGCCATTCCGGAACCGAATGCCGATTTTTTGAATGCACTTAAGAATTTGCCCTCATGGCTTCTTGACCATGCAGTAATCAGTGAATCTGTACAAGTTATGCTGAACGAAAAAATAAGTCAGAAGTTCCCAGCTGCTTTCATGTTGCTAGATGGAATCTCCCTAGTTCTTGTGATTATTTTTTACCAACTAGCTCTCCTTGGCTACCTTAAGCTTCGCTACAACGGTGAAGAAGAACCAGATTTTTTTCGTACATATATAGGATTTCTTTACGGAGGTATGTAGTATTGCAATTGTATTTTTATTTTCCTCTTCTCACATTCTTTATTATTCAACCTTCCCATGTGCAAAGGAGTGGCATATTTTGCTTTTCGTGAGGTAAGAATATAATTGATAATAAATTAAGTTTTTTATGTGTGAATCTTATTTTACTGCTACAGATTCTTCAAATGTTAAGTCTTATCACATTGGATTCATTCAGTAGTTGGTATAAGGACTTTCAAAATTGTTTGGATGTCTTGAGAATTATTGTTGTGCTTGTTTCTGGTCTTGTCATGGGGGACGGACAAACTGATATGAAGAGAAGTATTGAAAATGATCAAATTCTCTTTGCAATCGGAACACTTATTTTGTTTCTCTCGTTTATTACATTTCTGCGTTCGATCTCAATCGAATTCGCTGTGTTTGTTTTTGCTGTGACTTATATTGGTAAGTAGTGGCCAATTTCCTCCTTCAATCGGCCTTAATGTATGCATCTACGAAACTTGGGCACCTAGCTGATATTTTTGACTAATATTTGTATTTGTAAATGTTTTGGCACTCACATTTCGTCGCGATTCATGTGCGTAGCCAAAAATTTGGTAGCGTTCATGGCAGCATTATTAATTATTTTGTTGGCGTTTAGCCAAATCTTTGTAACGCTTTACCGAAATAATGATATGTGCCCAGAACACTTCCCGGAGACAAAGCTTCAAGACCTTATGGAAAAATATTATATCTATACCAATGAATCCCAGTATCAGACTTGTGAAAATTTCCATGATTCTGGCCTTGAGGATGAACGTTCGATTTGTGACGTGAGTAGGACTATCATGTTTTGCTCAAACTATACTTTTGGAACGGATCCGAGCCCTGCTCCTTCCTTTTCTCCGTCGAGTAGTAGGTTTGCTACTAATGAGGAAATTTTAACATCAAGTCCGCTAGACTTGTATGAGACCTGGACTCTCACTGGAGTAGAATTCTGTACAGATCTTTATATAAAGGAGAGATGCCCTGATAATTCTGACAGCTGTATACCATTTTGCACTTTTAAAGATAGCTTTATTCAAGGTAAGTTTGAAAGACATCTGACCTTTAACGATATGTCTTGCATAGGGCTTTATTATAACCTTTCGTTTCCCTACGAATATTTAGTTTGTATCATGTTGATCGGAGAAGTCGATGAAAAAAATTTTGAAGCTAGCATTGTTGGACAAGTTCTTTATCTCCTCTATGGCGTCCTTGTTGTAATTCTCTTGGCCAATGTTCTCATTGCCATCGTTCAAGCATACTATGGTGTAGTTCGAAACCAACGTGCAGGTATGTATTGTTTTATACATTGAAATGACTTTATATTGATTTCTAAAGTACCATAGAAATTGTATTTTGGAGTAATAGACTTGATTTTGTGGCAGAAACGGATGCAATTTCCACAGGAGTTGTTCGATTAATTACCTCTATTTGTGGCTGCGGAAGCGACGATGAAATTAGGATTGAAGATGGATTTTCACCCAAAAACAGTTTCAGCTTTGCCTATTTCGCGGAGGGCGAATTCGGAAAAGGGCTTTGGATAACATTAGTCGATGTTATTGAATCAAAGCCAAGAGTTGGATGCACATCCGAATTTGCATGTAACTTATTTTCTCGAATCGTTGCGTATACAGTTGTGATTCCTACATGGTTTGTTTTGGGTCTTTTTACTTTTGGTTTAATATGGCCGCCGCAGATTCGTCAATGGTGTTTCGAAGCAAAACCAACGAAGCGCTCTGCGATCAGCGCCGACGCTAAGTTCGGTGCCGCAACTGAAGAGGTGATGCGGAACTTTATAATGGAAAGCACAGAGTTTAAGAACGATTTTAACGAGATGAACCTATTTATGAAAAAATTAAGATAAGCTTCTCCTCTAACTCTAAATTCGTAAATTTAATTTCGATATAAACACTCTGGTATAGAACGCCTTAAATAGTAACACTCTGGTATAGAACGCCTTAGATAGTAAATATTCAGAGTTTTATGTTGCATTAGATACATCTGGCACAAAATCTAAATTAGTAGAACTAAAGAAGACTTATGTGTCTTCAGTGAGGAATCAAAATAACAGAGTTGAAGTGAATCTTACAGAATGCGAAGAGATTCAGAAGGCATCCCGAAAATGTTGACGCAAGTACTTATTAAAAAGAAAAATTCTGTTTCGATGTTAATAGATCAAGATATTAATGTACGAAGACCAAATCCGTGATCTTTTCTATAGTGTTTAATTATAACACCGTAATTTCGGATAGAGAGTATTGTAGATGCGGATTTCCAACATTTTCTATGATCATTTTTCAAAAATAGAGACCAAGGCTACCGGTAGCCGCGGCCATTTTGAGAAAATATAAAAACTATTAATTACTCTTCTAAATGTATGATTGGAGTCTTAATTGTTTTGTGTTACGCTTCTTTTCACCTCTTTACATTCGTACGGTTCATAATGTCAACGAGGTTGGTGCTTGTGTTAGTCATTCGGCTAAATCGATGGTACTTGGGAACTCTGCTCGGATCTTCTCAATTTACAAATCCAGACAACGAAAATTAATTAACTTTATGTCATCTACATCGGTGACAAGGCGCTGAAAGTTACAGCTATTAGCAGTAGTCAACTCATTATCTCAAACGACCCATGATAAAATCTAATGCAATCTCAGGTAAAAACCATCCCAAGTAATCATGTAAGCCCGCGATCATCTTTTTCGATTAATACATCCACCCTAATTCCAATGAAGCCGAATTCAAAAGTAGTGACGCTTTCATCAATTTAGAGATTCCGTTTGATGTGAACGAGATAAAAGGAATCAATTCAAACATCCATAACCACGAAGAGTTCGACTAAGCATCTCCTTTTTTCTCAAGGTCGACCGAGATTGTGCTACCAATACAAAATAGGCTGAAAAAAGTAAAGAGACCGAGGTCGATGCCCGTCCAGCACTTCATGCAGAATACAATGTTCATTCTATTGAGATGCGTGCTGTTCTATAGTTCGGACAAAAAAGGTCCATAAAGGGCTGGATCTGACCGCTTTAGGAAGACTATGTACTCGAACTTTGACTCTTCTTTTCCCTTTCTTCTTTTTTCGTACTATTTTTCTTATCGGCTGCTTCCGTTACTTCAGGAGGGTTACTATCCTACCGACTAGTTCTGCCTCTGTTGAGCCTTTTGTATTTTAATTCTGTTTTGTGGATTTCACATTGAGTACTACTGTTCCAAAACTCGTATCTCTACTGGTGTGGCTGCTCATATCATGGTGGACCGCACAAGCTGCGTCAACCCAAGTTTTCATCATTTGTAATTTATTTGAACAAAGAATTTCGGGGTAGATCTGGTATACCTTGAAGGTATCACAATAATCTTAAGAGCTTCTTTCAATCAGATTTGGTGCCTTATGAGACTAGAGTGCAGAGAAAAGCATTTCTTACTCCAATATCTTAAAAGTAAAAAGATTACGCTATTGATTACGATGAAAGCCGAAATCGGTATGGGTTCGGGTAATGCGTTCGGCGACGAAGAGGGTGATGATGACAATGAGGAAGGAGATGATAATGATGACGATGAAGAAGAAGTAGAGGTGTTAGAGGATGGCGGAACGGAGGATAACAAAGGCACTGTGACTGTTCTTCTGGCGCTTGTAGCACCTTCTACTTCAGCTTTGTCCCGATAGGATTCCCTCAAGGATGAGGGTGAAGTGGAAGGTGGTGCATACGCTAGAAGTTCATCCACAGTGGTAAGGAATCTGCCAAAGCCTGGCAAAAAAGGAAGGGCAGTGGTCTAGATCTCGATAAGTATTTGCAGGTGCTCCTCGTAAAGGAAGAAAGAGCGAGGGATGATCAGGAACGACGTTGGAGGGAGGAAGAAAGGAGGCACAGAGAGGAAAGCGAAACGCCACAACGAGTTCATGATGACGGTGATGTCGACGGTTTCGGGTAGCCAACCACAGGTAGGATCACCCGCCTCTCTTACATCTCAAACAATCCTCTCCAGAAACTTATCTCTTGCGGCCTTTCTTGCTATCAGTTATAAATATTCACATTTATCAGCTTTGGATCCATAACTTTTGAAAACATCATGAAACGACGGAAGGAGAGAAAAGGAAGCATTCACATTCAACCCTGTGAGGGTAATGAATGTTAGAAATCAACTTCAATTTACCTTTACGAATCTCTGAGATCACGTACATGTATGTTAGAATGTACTCGTGATGTTAATCATGAAGTGGAACAACATTCAGATACTTTAGATTATATAAGGTATTATAGTTTGTAGCACACCTAAATATTTAATTCAAAATTTAAGAGATTATTGTCCTTCCTATTGAAGTCTTCCAACAGACTTCGAAGTTATTACGAGGAAGACTGAATCGGAAGTAAAGTAAGTACAGTTCAAAGTAGAAGAACATCTGCATCATGGGAGACGCGTCAACCATCAAGTTACCAACATTCGATGGCAAGGAAGAGAGCTTCATCATCTGGAGA
>Ga0115008_10000324_pt1 | contig 34419 bp, 27 predicted proteins | sample FraStrMetagenome_FD_87164 | JGI IMG/M metagenome (GOLD analysis project Ga0115008, IMG submission 87164) | Marine eukaryotic phytoplankton communities from Arctic Ocean - Fram Strait ARC3M Metagenome | ecosystem: Environmental > Aquatic > Marine > Oceanic | place: Fram Strait | collected... | reverse complement strand
TTGGTTGAAGTTGTAGCAGTAAGAGTATCATTGATGAAATTCTGTACGGTGATTGGTTCTGTAGATGGCTTCGTGTTACGTTGAAGGAAGGGTAATGTGACGTTGAGGCACGAAGTTTCGTTTTTCGCGAAATTAATGATGAATCCGAATTCTTGTATGATGTTACGTCCAAGGATGATGTCGTAGGCGCAATGTTTGCTGTCGTCGAAAATAATTAATTCTACGTTTTTCAGCCAGATGTTGGTGCTGAATTGAGGGAAGCGAATTTTAGAAAGGGTAATGTATTCATGATGCTGATGTACTGCCGATGATAATAATGCCGAATAGGGTTGAGGGGATTGATGTTTCGTAAGAGATTTTGGGAGACGAGAGAGTGGAATAAGTGATTTCGTACCTCCAGAGACGAGAAGGCAGTTCATGAAGGTGAAGATTTTATCGGAAGTTGCAGATATCCCCTTAGTGATGACTTGAGGGACCGGTTCATTTGGGGGAGCGACGGATTTGAAGTCATCATCATAGGGATTGGTAGACGTTTTGTCGTCATCGTTGGTTTCGTGGCGTGTTTGTTCGTCGTTGAAGTTATGGTTTGACTTTTTGCTGATGTTGTAGTCGTTGTATTGCGTTCAGGTGGGCGGTAGTTAGGACCGTCTTTGTTGAATATGTTGTAGTTGTTATCATAGTTGCAATGGAAGCATTTTGATGGTGACGCTGCATTGTAATTGTTGATAAATTCGCTACCGGCTGCTGATAAAAGTTGCTATTATTAAACTCTATTTATTTTTTGTGTATGAATATAATTTATTTGGCAATTGATGTGGTTGTGTTTGTTGTGTTTGGCAATTAATGAGGATGTGTTTGTTGTATTTGGGCCTCATTCATTTGTTGCCTGGTGTGCGGTGTGCGCATCAGGATATGAGTGAGACTTCGTTTCCGGGTTGGGGTGTTGTGATTTTAGTGTATGGTGCATCGTAGATTTGTACGTGTAATTTTTCTGAAATTGTCTAATGCTCATGCGCGCACTTCCTCCATACTAGCAGTAGACAAACCTCGCTGCCAATAAAGGAATGAGTCGCACGACAACTGGTACAAGTTATGTACAACTTCTCGCGCCACTTGAATCGTTCCGCATCGTCCAACGCCGACGCGGGAATGTAATCAACAAGCATGGCACCATCTCCTACATCCATATTATTACCACTGTTCTGAGTTCAGCTAGTGACATCTAAACCCAACTTTTCTCCAATTGTCCTCTAATCTGTGTCGGCAATTGGTTCCCACAAGCTTACAATAGGGGTAAAATCTGCTGCTTCAGATACCATGTTACGTCTCAAACTTTTTAATCGAAGCAAGCCCTAACTTTTCTGTCGTCTTCTCCACAAAGCTGTATTAGTATTATTCAAATTAATTTATGTGATATATTAGGACTCTCAAACTTCTAATTCCGATCTCTTGAAGAAGAGGCAACTCTGTGTAAGTCCTTCCAAATCATTACTCACCTGATTTAATATCTTTCATCACCTTTACACCTTTATACATTTACCCCATAAACTTGTTGCTCTAGAGCTAGAGAAAGTGCTTGAGCTGGGAAATATATTTTTCCTTTATACACATGTCAATGTCGCATGTACGTAGTAGACTCTACTAGTACGTAGTACGTATCGGTTTTCTTCATATAATATGACGTCATATCTGACACCAATCATTTTTGCGTTCAATCTTCATCTCGGAGACCTACCCGCCAACCGCCAATCACCCATCATTACCCAGCCTCTCCTCCTTCCACTCTATATTTTATTACTTAGAACACCTCTTTTGACATCGCACTTCTTAGTGAAGGCAGATTACTCACATTGAGGGGAAGTAAAATTAAAAAAAACAGATTTGAAAAAATTGTCCAACATGTACAAGACTGTATTCCTTTTGTTCCTGCTTCATGTAAATGTGGCTCACTCTTTCACAGGCGACAAAAAGTGGGGGAGAAAGAAAACTTCGCTCGCGCTCATCGATAACTTCTCGGATGCCCCACAGGATGAAGTTACTGTCGACGGTAGCAGTAGTCCAACGGCTGACTTGCTTCAAAAAATTCAAGGAGGAGCTGTTGCAGTAGCTCGTAAACTCTCCAGTGCTGAGCTTGCCTTTGCTGGAGCAGTTGCGACTATGGTTGGTGACGCTAGTATGCATCCTATTGATTGCATCAAGACACTGCAGCAGAGCGGTGAAGGTGCTGGCCTAAACATGGTTTCTGCTACGAAGAAAATTTTTACATCGGGTGGTATTGGTGGTTTTTATTCTGGGTTAGGGACCTATATTGTGAGTGATGGGCTGGCAGGGAGTATTAAATTTGCTTCGTACGAAGCGATGAAGCTCTGGGTTGACGAGAATGTAGATGAAAATAAGAAAGGCGCGGCCTTGTTTGTTGTTGCCGGTCTTGCCTTTGTTGCATCTAGTATTGTACTTGTTCCCGGTGAGCTTATTAAGCAGAGATTGCAAATGGGTCAGATTTCTTCTGTTGCGGAGGGAATTTCAGTCATCTGGAAGAATGAAGGTCTCATGGGGTTCTTCACTGGTTACTCGGGTGTGTGTCTTCGCGATGTTCCATACACAATGATGGAGCTTGGAATTTACGATAACTTGAAATCCATGTATATAAAGTGGAAGACACGAAATTCTGGGGATGGCTCTGGAGAGTACAAGCTCACACAGTGGGACGAAATAATTGCTGCTGCGATTACTGGTGGAATTATCGGTTATGCTACTGCACCTCTTGATAATATTAAGGTAAGTTGATTGATTGTCAAGCATTTCCAAATACATGACAGGGGTGCTTACCTTATTAATCTTATTGATCGATTTAATAATTTGTGTAGACAAAGCTCATGGTTGATGTTGGTTACAATGGCTTCTTTGATTGTGTTTCGAAGACTGTGAGTACTGGAGGAATAAGCGCGTTGTTCAACGGTGGAGGGGCACGTGTTGCGTGGTTGATGCCGTTCACAGCTATTTATCTTCCAATATATGAGATCATTAAAAGAAAATTATCCGAAACGAGTTCGGCGAATAAGGCAATAAATGTTAAAGGAGGTGCACAAGTTACCCCCATTGCAGAGACAATAAATCAAAGGTTAGTTGAATCCTGCTATAAGCCTGCTCGCGTTGGCCTTCAACGCGGAATTCAGCTCATAGATAATGCGCGTTGCTCGAAATATATTTAAGGTGTGCAAAGTAGGTCTTGATGATTCGACTGCCTCTTCTCTATTTTTAACATCATTCAAGAGAGGAAACTTAGATGAGGGATGAGAAAGGAAATATTTGAGCAATATTAGACCAGTATGATGTATATGTGTTCTGAGAATCAAAAAGAATGAATAAGGTGGTAATCATAGAATTTAAATAGATTAAAGAATTAAGTAATTCTTGAAACGTTTTGTTCTCACGAATAGCAACATTTTTCTTCTTCTCGAGACAATTGCGCATAAGTTTCAATATTACTTGTCACGTCTCTGTGACGAAAATTACTTGGAATATCGCACTTTTCTTCTTCGGATTCTATCATCATATTCTTTCTTCTTTGTAATGTCCTCGTAGTCCTTTCGTTAAACTTTTTAGGGTAGGAATGAGAGCGTGATTGACGATGAATATCTCTTTTATCTTTATTTCGTTTCATTTGAGCATGCCCGCTTTTATTTGTAGCTCTACGTATCAGATCATCATCCATTCGCTCAAAAAATGTGTTCCCTTTTTGTTTTACCTTACTATCATATTTTGCCTTTGTTATACAATATTTATAATTAACAAGCCCTTCTTTAAATTTGCGGTCTCGCTCAATTTTAAAAGATTCAATCTGTCTAGCTTTTCGCATTTGGCTTGATCTCATCCGATTTTCAAAATGTTTTAGGTTGAAAGTTGAAACTGGCTTATAAATACCTCCTATACAATCTGGATTCGAGCATTTTCTAAGATTGTTAAGCTTTTCATTTAGACTTTGAGCAAGTCCACAATTAGAGCATTTCAATTTATTTTCATTTGACATAAGTTCTTTTTCCTTTATTTTCTTTTGAAGCTTTGACTTTCGCAGATTCTCTTTTCGTTCCATTCTATTACAAAATTTTATTACATCAGCTCTGCTTAGTATTTCCCTGCTCTCTTTCGATGATTCTTCTGACAAAACGTCGTGTCGTGACCGTGGTTTCGATAATTCTTCTATTCTTTTGCACTTGTCGGTAGCTTTTCGCCCCCCTTTTTGATTCGGTCCTTTTTTGACTTCTTGCGTAATTGGAACGAAGCTATAAAATCCACCATTATCTTCCAAGCAATATATAGCCATTTCTTTTTCCGATAAAGTTTTGTTCCTTAAACTTTCAAGTGACGGTAAAGGCATTTTTCCATCACGGTCAACAGTTTCTTTTAAAATTTCATAAAAATCTGCTTCTTCTTTTCTTCCCATGAATATTGGTTTAATATCACTTTGAGATCGATTATTCATAACTTGCGGCTCAGATGACCTACATCCACAAGATGAAGTTACAGACGACGAATCGTTATTACTTTTGCCCTGGCCTGAAACGATACCAGATGCCAATGTATCCAACGAGTAATTATCAGAAGAGCTGTAATCAGTGCTATCATCTCTTTTACTTTCACACGCGTCGTTTTCGGCTATAGTAATTTCTTGTCCTTTCTCCGAATGCGATGATTCATCGTTCTCAGAATCGAAGCTCTCATCGAATTCATCGCTGGAATAAGATTCGTCATATTCTTCGCTATTGTTTACAGCTGAATTGTCTTCACTTTTAATTTCAGTAGACATTGAGATGTTAGATACGATACACGAAAAGTAGTCGAATAGTTGAAGACTGTTGTGATAATATTGGTTCCAAATAATTTTTGAAATTGTCACTTGGCATATAATCCTTAAGATGGTGTTAAAATGGCACATAAGCACCAAAGTGCACTCTACTTTACAATTCTCTAGTTGATATTAAATTTGTTGCGTATTTCACCACTTTCCACCTTTTCTCTAAACATTTTGTGGGCCTCATCCCATACTTCTTTCAGTTGTATTTTGCGATCAGATTCTCTTCTCCCTTCAATACTATTTATATCGATCTTTGAGCAATGAGTGAGTGGTTGACTCCACCATACGCTAACACCCATCATTGGTACAGCCTTGTGTAAAGAGACTCGCACCAATTTATCCACGACATTGCTGTTTTCTCCTTTAAAGGTTTCATTGTGAGGAAGATAATCATCAATTTCCCAATCAATCTCATCTTCCTCTTCCGAAAAATGAACAGAATGAGGTAGAATTCCTTTCAAAAGGACAGTTCTTTCCAAAGAATATTCTTTTTCGGCCTCGATAAAAATGGTTCCGCATCCTTCACCAGAACTGTTTTGACCACTACCAACGGCTGACGATTTTTGCGAGTAAGGTAATACGCCCGTCGCAGTTACCAAAACATCTTTTGGTCGAATCCTCTTTGAGTTAAACGCCACACTAATAATAACTTCGTGCCTATCCTGAGACCAAAACACTTCCGATTTTGAATTTGAATCAATGAAATGATCGCCTCCCTCAGTCAACTTTTTCATTCGCTTGACCTGACATTCCGAAATGAACTCAATATTGCGCAAACCACCATTTTGAGAGGATTCTACGTTCGATTTAGAAGAGTCATCAGCATCAGCAGAGACTGTCACAGTGCCATCCTTATTAGTAGATATGGTACTCGGTGCATCAAATTTTGTTACTCGAGGGAGGGTTACCTCTTCTTCTTCCTCCTCACTGTCAGACACGTCAATATTATCCCACTTGGAGTAATCGATTCCTTTGGATGATGATGACATGTGACTGCAATTGCAATGAATATATGAAATGAACCATATGCGATGTATACGTAATATTGGTGGGTCTTCTTCAATCCACAATCCACAATCCACAATTATCCACAATTATCCACAATCCAAAATTCACTCTCAACTCTGCGGATGGTTCTGGTTCTTTGGATCCGATCCGAGGCATATAATGCGAACTCATGAAAACAAACACGTGGAAGCTCCTGTTTCGATGATTTTCGTCACACAATCTTTTTGGTTTGGAGTTTGGACACACAAAAACTCACACTCACACATCAAACATCAATGAGAAGCAAACACAATTAGAACTCTTCTGTTCCTAAATATATATAATTACAAAGTAACACTCTTCAAGAAAACATCATGAGCACTGCTACCCACCATGCAGCAAAAACTCTCCGTGTTGGAATGATCGGTTTAGGTACCGTCGGCGGTGGAGTTTACACCCTCGTGATGGGCGTCAAGGGTTTACAGAGCAAGGCATGTATCACAAAGATATGCGTTCGAGATGTGACGAAGCCTCGTGATTTTGAAATTAATTCGGATGTAACTTCGCTCGTGACTGACGTAACTTCTATTTTGGAAGATGACGAGATTGATTGTGTAGTAGAAGTTATGGGTGGAGTAGGGCTTGCAAAGACTGTTGTGTTTGAAGCCTTGAAGAAAGGGAAGAGTGTTGTGACTGCTAACAAGGCGTTGATTGCAGAAAATATGGATGAACTGGTCAGTATGATGGCAGATAAAAGGTCAATGTTTGGATACGAGGCTGCTGTTTGTGGTGGGATTCCCATTATCAACACCTTGCAAAGTTGTTACACGGGTGACAATATACATGAAGTGATGGGAATTTGCAACGGCACTACGAATTACATGCTTGGAAAGATGGAGGAGGGTGCTGATTATGCTGAGGTTTTGAAAGAAGCGCAGGATTTGGGATATGCTGAAGCAGATCCTACTGCAGATGTTGAGGGACATGACGTTCGCGCGAAGATTGCAATCTTGGCAAAGTTAGCTTTTGGTCAAAGTGTACCTGTACCTTCTATTCCATGCTCGGGTATATCCAAGATTTCTTCTATCGATTTCGAGTATGCGAAACTTTTGGACTGTACAATTAAATTGATCGGCACTGCTGTCCGTCTTTCTGAGTTCGGAGAACATGATGGGGCCTTGTCTGTGTACGTAACAGCGAAAATGGTTCCCTTGGAACATCTTCTTGCATCGGCGAGAGGAAGTGGTAACGCTGTGGCTATAAAAAGTTCTAATCTCAATATCGCGAGCTATACGGGGCCAGGTGCAGGTCGATATCCCACTGCCAATTCAATTGTATCAGATATATGTCGAGTTGCGAATGGTTCTTGTCCCACTACTCCATTCCCGCTTGAAGACTCGCTACAAATGGATCATGACTACACATCTGCATTCTACATAAGAATATCCTTTCAGGATGGATTGGGAATTATTAGATCTGTTGGTGAACTGGCTGAAAAGCATGGTGTCAGTATCAATAGCATTTTACAGAATCCAATCAAAAATAGATTAGAGGCCGACTTTGTCGTTACCACCGAAGATTGTAAGCTGTCCCAAATAGAAGCACTGTGTGCTGATATTGCTGCCCAAGAATACTGCAGGAGCACACCATTAAGCATGCCCATTCTTGAAAAATAAACATTAAACATGTTACGATATTGCTGTTGGTGTTGATCTTTACGATGAACAACTAACTTGACTATGCGACTTCACCAGTATTACGATAGGCACCTTAACCATGCCAGAATGGTAAAGTGATGCGAAAATGATAAAGTAATGGAGATAATCGAGTTTATAATTGAACATGGTTACTTCTCAACTAAAAATACAAGCAAAGAACAGAGTTAAATAGAGGAAAGATGCATTTGTATATGAACTCTTCACTGAAGTAGGAACTTATACCGTGCTGTCGTTGAACGTTCGATAGATTATATTTGCGTAAAGACTTATCTACATCTCACCCTCGACAAATGTAGGCATACATTCTATTTGTATTATTTTTTATCTCTAGATGCACGTTGTAGATCTCTTTCCGCCTTTTCATGCTCGAATCTACGCACGTCCACTCTTTGTAAGAAGTCTTTCTTTACAAGGAACGCGTCTTTGTCTTGTGCTTTCTTCTCCAACTCTTCATTCATCCCGCTCTTTTGTTTAAATTGGTCCCAATCGGAACTTGTTTTCGCAACTACAAATAATCACATTCATCATCACATTAGCATCAATACTTGAAATAAAGATCGAACGCAAAGCATTGCACTCACCGGTTGTTATTTTCTGCGGACCAGCAATATCAGACAACAATTGGTCAACCCCATTGACCGTACGTTTTGTATTCTTTTCGTCATGGTTCGCAACTTGGTTTCTTGTGGATGCAGCACTTCGTACAAAAACATCCTGACCAGCAAACCTCCTCACTTCTGTTTCGGCCGTTCGCTCTTTTACACTTTCAACCATCGACGCCAACTGATCATCACTAATTTCATTTACGCGAGTCTGCTTCTTTTTTGCAAAGGAAACGTCCATCATCTTTTCAGCGTTACCAGATCCAAAAATTCCTGCTAACAACTTTCTTTTTCTCGACAACTTCTTTCGATTCTTTTTCCCTCCTTTCAACGACTGAATCTGTAACATTTGTGGATTATTCTTACCGGACGACGACGACGACGACGACGACGACGACGACGAACGTCCAAACAAAGATTCAAACGCCTCATCCACTGCCTTTTGTTTGCTTTCCGTGAGAGGTTTGTCTATTGGATCTATTATTTCCTCGTTAGTACCAGCTGCATCACCGCCACCATCCTCTCCCTGTTCATCAGGTTCCGGTACGTAGTCTTCGTCTGCTTCGGAATCCTCATCTTCCACATTCGTTTTCTTATCGTTTTCTTCTTCTTTTGTCATTCTCTCTATATTCCTTCCGTTTGTCTTGGTCTTTCGTCGGTGGTGATGGTGATTGATGATGCTCTAATTTGTGTGTTTCATGTGTACGAGTAGTAGACTAGACTCTACTACGAGTATAGGATATACTCGTATACCGGTATGAGGTATCTTGATTTATGATTCATGATCATGATGTATTGGATCTGCGCTCACGAGTCTGATGAAAGTTCGTATGATTTTGAAATATAGCCGTCAGCGAATACCTCTTTTTCCAACACCCAACACACTCACATCACTCACAGTCGAGAGTAGAATCTAGAGAGTAGAGAGTGAGGCAAATCTCCAATCTCCAATCACCAATCACCAATCTCCAACATTCAAAACAAAACACCCAGTTACGACTACGATCAGTCCATAAAACAAAGTACAGTACAGTACAGTACAGTACAGTACAGCATAGTACCGATACCAAGTCTGTAACTTAGCAGCGATTCAGCAAACGAAATGAAACATGTCATAGTAAGCAATTCGGGATCACCCACCAAACAGGACCTCATCCGATTGGTCGGCCTTAAGACACTCTTCGCACGACAGCTGCCGAAGATGCCACGAGATTACATCGTCCGTCTCGTGTTCGATCGTAGGCATACCAGTTTGGCTATACTGGACGATCGTGTTGATTTGGAGGATCCAGATTATAGGGGTGGTGATGAGGATATTATTGGAGGTATATGTTATAGGGCGTATCCGGATATGAAGTTTGCAGAAATTGCATTTTGTGCCGTGAGTGCGAATCATCAGGTGAAGGGGTATGGTACCAAGTTGATGAATCTGGTTAAGGCTCATGCGGCCAAAGAGAGGATTGAGTATTTTATTACGTATGCTGATAATTATGCCATTGGGTACTTTAAGAAGCAGGGGTTTAGTAAGAGTATTTCTATGCCGAAAATGCGGTATCAGGGACTGATAAAAGATTACGATGGTGGTACACCGATGGAATGTTACATCCATCCTTCTGTTGATTATAAAAGAACAAATGAGATGATTGCTGCTCAAAGAAAATTTCTTCTTGATCAAGTGCGGAAAAAGTCCAGGTCACATGTGTCGTATCCTCCTTTGGTTGCATTTAAGCCTGATCTAGCAGGGGTTTCGCGTAGTAATGAGGGTGCTGCTCGTGCTATGGCGATTCCTGGGGTTGCTCAGGCTGGTTGGACGATGGCAGATTTACTACTAGCTACGGGACCTCAAAAAGATGCAGAACGACAAAAAAATCAAATCAAAAGTGATATGTTGACAATTTTGAGGAAGATCGATGAACAGCAATTTGCGTGGCCTTTTCGTGAACCGGTTGATACAACAGATGTGAAAGACTATCTCAATGTACGTATTTTGATTTATCATTTGATTTGTAATGCTATTTTTTGGGCGTGAGCTCATTGTATTTCAAATTTCAACTTAGGTCATTTCGAATCCAATTGACTTATCAACTATTGAAAAACGTGTCCGTAAAGGCGACTGGTACAAAACGATGCAAATGCTTCGTGGAGATTTATTGTTAATTGTGAGCAACTGCAAAAAGTTCAATGATCCAGCTTCTACTTACTACGAAGCAGCAGAATCGTTACAAAAATTTATTAATACTTTGTTTCCCGATGGTAGGAAATAGAATATTTGAAACAAAGTACCTGCATAGATATTTGTCCATTTTATCTGAATTCAGGACGCAGGAAAAGTTATTTGTTTTGTCTGTGATTGAACACAAGATCTCAAATTTAGAATAAGTATGTAAACTAGTATGTTATTGATCAATTTTCTTAAATGTGCTCACACCTTTACGCAAAAGACAAAATACCTGGTACAAGAGTAGAAATTAGCAAAATAAAAGCATACAGTAAAAAAAAATACCTGGTACAAGAGTAGAAGTTAACAAAATAAGTATACAGATGAAAAAAAACACCGTAGAGATCTACAAAACTCCTGTGATATTTATCGCCAGAGTGAGAGTGATGAAACATGCTTAGGTTAGCTTTTCAATCCTTAGGAAAAGCATAGAAGGCACACTCCAGTATTTCATCTTATTCATAATCTGTGACGGAGCTGTGACAGATTTGTCAACCATTCATTTATGCCCTCAGATACAGACCCTTCTTTCATCTGGTACACTAGATATATCTATCCATTCAAGCTTTGCTGCTCATCTAGTAATCCTGAAATGGAGAAGGGTCTATGTGAAAGCTATATGATTCTCAAACTATCGCAGTATTGCAAAGATATTCATATTTATAAAATTGTTTCTATTTCTTAATTAACCTCCAAAGAGATTTTCCAATCACCATAAACAGTTACATCGGGTTTCCTTATCATTAAAATCTTAGTCTTTTCATCGTAGGAGAACATCATTTCGCTTTGTACCTCAGATTTGTTATAGACACGTGCGGGCAGCCGTGGCATACCCATAATGACGATTCTTTCGATCTCTCCACCTTTACCCTTGTAATTCGTTGAAGAGGAGTACTTGTTAGAAAGGACAAAATCTTCTATTTCAAAAGAAGCGCTGCCGAAATGCCCTCTCTGAAAATCAAAGGAATGCTCGTCGTCTAGGTATAAGTGACCGTTCGCTTTGTACTCGGAGTCTAGCGCAATATAAAGCGTAAATGGATCTGCTTTCATCATCTCAGTACTTCTGCGAAGTCTAAGCTTTCGCGAAATAATGGACCCTCCACGTTGAAATACTGGTATTTTGTCGATTGCACAATTTACGTAGGATAAATTTTGATCGTCTACAACAGCAGCTGTCATAGTATCAGCATCGTACCATACATGCTGAGAAGGTAGATATACCACCATTAAATGACTAGATCTTGCACCCCGTTTGGTGATGGGTTTTACTAAAAGATCGCTTCCAATCAACCATTGATCATCAATTGAAAATGTATTTTCATCAATGGGATATTCCATCCATATGGTTCTCATTACAGGCATTCCTGTAACTCGAGCTTCGTAGAAAGTAGTATACCAATAAGGAAGCAAGGCATATCGTGCAGCGGTCGCACTTCGAAGTAGTTTTAAGGTTTCATCGCCGAATACCCAAGGTTCCTAAAAATTAAAGTCATTAAAACACTAGCCTATTCCTATCCTAAAAATTTCGTTACTTACCCTTCGTTGTGAATCGTGATGAGCGTGACCTCGGAAAAAAGGTTGATATGCTCCCGCCTGCACCCATCTTGTCATCAGCTCCGCGTCGGGGTTACCGAAGAAACCTCCTACATCTGCTCCGACAAATGACAAACCACCAACATTCAAGGAAAGTAACATCGGCGCTGCAATAGCAAGATGAGACCAACTAGATTCATTATCACCTGTCCAAATTGCTCCCAACCGTTGTGACCCAGCAAAAAATGAACGACTCAAGACAAAAGGGCGTACATTTTTGTTTTCGTTTCGAAGAATGAGACCTTCTGATGTAGCTCGATGAAAAAGCATTCCATACAAATTATGCCACTCTCTGTGTTCCACTCCTGCGAGATTTAGTAAATCCTTTTGCATACTGACTTCGGGACCATTGAAGACTGAAGGCTCATTCATATCATTCCAGGTAAAGAGGCTTGACGTAGAACCCTCGTATTTGGAATAAGCAAATTGTTCTGACCACCACTGTCGCACAGAGCTGTCCGTAAAATCTAAATAAGATGAAGAGCCCGGCCAACACCAACCATCGTAGTCGCTTTTGCCATCATTTTTCTTTATGTACAGACCTAATTTTGTAGCTTCATGGTGAATACGGTAGTTATTATCGCGCTTTATGTGCGGATCAATAATAGTTACCATTCTACGACCCTGTTTACTTAAATGATTTTGCATTTGAATTGGATTTGGGAAGTACCGGTTGTCCCAGGTGAAGTATCGTTTGCCATCAGTATGTTCAATATCGAGCCAAAGAACATCGTATGGATAATCGTATTCTTCAAATTTTCCATGTACCTCATACACATCACGTTCATCCTTGTAATTCCATCGACATTGGTGATAACCTAAGGCAAATATCGGAGGGAGTTCCAGTCGCCCAGTGATGGTGGCATATTGTGCATATAAGTCTCTCGGTGAGGAACCCGGTAGTAGAAAGAGATCAAACACCCCACTCTCAGACATCCTATTGAAAAAATATTTGTTTTGACGTTTTTAAATTTGCGGTGCAATGTATGTGGATGAAAAAATATAAGAAGCTTACCACGTCGATTTCATACCGTTAGGTCCCGAATTCGCAGAATCATTAAGATCGACTACATCTACAAATGTTTCGGTTGGATTGAACCAAAACGCACCAACTGTTGATTTAGCAGTATGTGACACAATGAGAGGGATGGCTCCATACAAGGCCATTGTCTCATCCAACTCATATTCAAATACATCCAAATTGTATAAACGGTAAGGTTCCTTATACTCGGCGCCATCCCCTAGCGTCGTCTTCAACTGAGTAGAAGAGGCATGTTCAGGAAGCCCATATAAATGAGATGAATTTGGAAAGACGATATCAACTCCGACTGACGCTGGCCCGAAAGGCTTTGAATCGACATGTTCATGAAAGTTTTCCTCAAACATTCCATCTGTATACTTGTTACCATTCAAAAACGCATCCTCGATTTCCACACGTTTCTCTTCACGACTTCCATCTTCGTAAATAGCTAGACCATCTTCCCAATATCCCACAATTTTTTTACCACCGTGGCGATCATCATTAGATACACCATCTTCTTCCACTGTCAATTTTCGTTGAACATCCACATCTTGGTCATTCACAAGTTGAAAATCCTGTCCTTGCTCGAAATAAAGCAAACTATCGGAATTCACGGACATAAGCTGTTGCTGCGTTTCCAAATCAAACAGATGAATTTCCATATATGGTTCCGAAAGCAGCATAAGTCCAAACCTATCACCTGCATATTGAAACACTGTACATGAATCCTCCGAGTGAGGCGAAACCATACCCTTCATCCAATCACTACAAGGAACCTCCTTCACATCACTCGCACCAACCATCTCCTCCACGTTTAAAACCTCCGCATCGTACGTTGGTCGCACCCTCGAGGCACTATTAGGATCATGATAATTCGGCGTAATACGAATTCTAGACACACCCGATTCCAAAAAATATAAATTCAGAACCAAATTCGATCGATCAAACCCATGTTTCATATCACCATTCGAATGCGCCACCAAATCTGCCATCACGGATGCAGTCGGTCCTTTCACATATTCATCATAATGCACCCGCTCATCCTGCTGTAACTGTTTTCGAATGTTAGTGACGGTATATCGACTGATGGGTTTGTGATTCCTGTGTCGTCGACAGAAACTCGTTTGATCGCATGTACGAAATTTCTTACGATCGACTGCCATGGTAACTGTGGCTAAAAATGACGTTAGGATGCAGAGCATCAGGGGTATGAGATGGGTAATGTTTGTATTGTGAAGGTGATGGTGATGGTGGAGGAGGAGCATGTTACTGCGAATACTGTTGTATCGTAAGGATATAAGGAATGTCTCTCTCTGTCTGTGTCTCTCTCTCACAAAAAAAAAATGTGAAGAGATATGAGATAACGCAGCGAGTAATTCGAAGTTTGGATGGCAATCGGAACTGGAATCTTTTCAAAAAGAGGTTTAGCTTTGAACGTTGATGAAGTACGAAGCTGCGGTACAGCACCGGTCACCTGTCACCGGGTCACCGGTCACCGGTACAGTGTATTTCAATTTTTGAATTACACTCGTAACATCCATATCAAAACACAGACGCACACACTTATTCACACAAACACGTACAATGGCAAATGGCAAATGGCAAGCACACACAACAAGAAAAATAATAATAAATACAGTCACACACACTACATTTTGTACAATCATTTTTCATCCACCCAACTTCCAACCGATGACCAACAACAATTAAAGATCTTTAACAATTTAGTGAGAACCCTTGAAACAACATACCCTTTTTCACCAGTTAATCAGAAATAAAAAAGGCTTGAAGCCGAAATCTTCCTCAATGTCGGAAAAACCTTTCACATTCAAATGCACCTTATCCATTAAATTTCCTCGTAGGATTGATGCTGAAAGGACAATGAAATCGTTGGAGGTAGATGAGGAACCGAGTAATAAAATAACGAAATTATTCAAGATAAAAGAAGAATCGGCATTGGAAGTTACAATATGTGCTACTGAAGCAAAAATGTTGCGCGTTGGGGTATCCAGCTTTTGTGATTTTTTAAGAGTCGCTTTACTGTGTTTGAACGAGTTTTCCTAAAAGTACAATAAAGTATTGAAATGGTTGGAATATAATTTCGGTTGCCTCGATGATGTTATATGCGTATTGGGGAGTTGAACAATGGACACATTTTTCTGTGGTTATGGGATGACCTTTTAGTGAATTGTAATAGATGCTAACTCACGATCGTTCATATTCTCAGAAGGTGGACAAAAGAACTTGTATTTATTTCTTAAGAAAGGCACCGAGGTGTTCTAACGTGACCAAACGTTTTGCTATTTTTCCTTGACAGACCAAGGTAGACTTTGCCGAAGCGCTATTTTTATTAATCACTTCTAATCATCGTTAAATTAGTTGATAATACTTTCGTGAAAATACAGATATCACAGATATGATCCTTCAATTTGGGTAACTGAAATAAAAATCTGGGAGTAATGTAGCCTTTTTATCTGGATGATGAAAACTTGCTCTTGTCTCGAATGAAACAAGGCAAAACCTTAATCAAGCGATCTGTCTAGGTCAATACGATGTGCGTCGTCCACATTTCCATGCTTGATAGTATTGAGCTTCGCCTCCATTGCGACTAATTTCTTCACAAATAAATAGTCTATTCGCTCCTTATTTACTAGATGAACGGCACACTATTAGTCAACTAGAATGAGTATGGAAATAGTTATCGCCCCAACGGTAATCCTACGTGTCCTCATATTGTCAAAGAAAAATCTTTACCTCGATCTCTTTCCTTGAAAATGGTCTTGCAAATATTTTGAGAAATTTCCGGGTCTTATAGTGGATCGACAACCAACTTTCTTTATTCATGAAAGGCATACTGACAAACTGAATGCATGTTTTAGAAGAAGGTTTTTCAAAAATAATAGTCTATTTATTAATACTAATAACTGCAAGGAATAAGATAGAGGCATGTCGATTAATCGGTATCTACCTCCTTACGCGATGAATGTATGTATTCCTCTCGATAATATAGACGAAGCCATTGGTCCAACAGAATGCATATTAGAAGGTTTATTTATGTGTACGCACGTAGCAGATGTTTGCAGGTAGATCAGAAAGAACAAGAAAATCCATAAAAGCAAAGTGCATGTATTAATAATTGCAATTTCGTAATACACCAGAAGGGTAGAATAATCAAACTAGAAACAAGATACAACATGGTTGCGCAACCAGGTAGATCCATATATTTTTTGATAAAAATGTGAGGTTCATGAGGAGTACGAATTTTGAGTTATCCCGCCAATCCGGCATAGCCAATCTGTCTTTTAAAACATATGCATCATCTTCCTTCTCGGTCGCACGTCGCACATACCTACTATCGTTAAGTCGTCAGAAATTATCTGTCGAAAGATGTCAAGAACACATTCTCCACTTTCCAAATTTATATAAACGATAAGGAGAAATTCCTTGGCTCCTAGTGGTTGAACTTAATAGATATATAAACATTTTCTATACTATATATCGTTTCAATGCTAATATTGTCTATCCGTGCAATCCAAATGTTTCGGAATATCGTAACTCTTTATTTACACTCCATGAATCTTGTCTACTCGTACATCAGTCTTGAGGGCTGGGTAGTTTTTGCACGAACCATGAGAACCGGAATAGAAGATCCAAACCTGTCACACGCGTTATTAAATTCTTTCTCTATTTTTGTGTTGGTAAATACATCAAACGTTTGATGCATCGTCTTCATTTACGCAGCAGCAGTAATTAAAACGACACTTTTATTAAGTACATGTGTACGTGGTCGATTGCAATTCCGCGATATTCTCAGAGAATCCAAAAGATTCGGAAACCACATCGATTATTAAATACATGTAAGATACCTACGAAAACATATCTACAAAAATGGCCGCCGACGATGATGAAGATCCCTTCCTACTGTTGGTTTATCTCGCCATCAGCCTTCCTGGCTTGGCTATATTCATATGGATTGTCGTGTACATGTGCAGTGAGGTGAAGTATTGCTTACGGAGGTCCCAAAGACGTCGATATGCCAACGGTGATGACCACCCGACGGATTACGTTGATGAGTTGTTAACAATGGAGGAGGGAAGACGCATAGGTCGGACAGATTTTCGCAAGGCAAAGGGGACTTCTCGTAGAAAGTTGGTACGCAAGTATTTGTCCCTGCTCGTCTTGAAGCGAGACCGTGACAAAGATACACTAGACACGTCCGAACTTTCTTTATCAAGTGATGCCAACCAGTCTATTCAGGGGAGTAATAAAAAACGCAAGGTCGCTATGATTCCTACTTTTTGTAAATTAGTAAAGGATAAAGAGAAGAAGATGAAAAATTCATGTAAAAATATCGAATTCGTATCGGAGACGAAAGATGAGGTATGCTGTATTTGTCTAAGTAACTTTCTCGAGGGAGATATTCTGGCGAGGCCTAAGGCAGTTAACGGGAAACCGGACAAAATTTGCGATCATGTTTTTCACTATCGTTGCCTAGAAAAATGGTTAGTGATGAATCACGATGAGTGTCCCGTGTGTCGAACTCGAATCATACCAAAACTTTGGCCGTTGAGAGTCAATATTCAAAGTAGCGACAGGATTACAAATCTAGATGCGATGAGTGAAAGAGATGAGATAGAACATCTTTTCCAATTTCTCAGTACCTACGAAGCTCAAACAGAAGACCCTATATCTTTTCACGGAGGGACAAATAGATCTCCTAATGGTCAAATATCAAATAGAAGTCCTCGGGCGCAACGCAGATCAGGTAGAAGTCGTCAGGTGCAACGTAGAGTGCATGGAGGAGTTCACAGGTCAGGCAGACGATGTAGACGAACAACCACCAGGGGAGGAGCCCGAAGTTCACGTCGAAGGCGCTAAATACGAAATCCTTATGGTCAGTTGCGAGTTCACGCACATGATAGAAATCTGAAGAATCTTTAAGGGGTTATTTTCGGTGATAGCTTTCAGTTTTGGTTGCATGGCACCGGCAGTTGATATTGTTCTCTTCGGTATGCTACTCTCTAGTCCTTTGGTCATCGTATCACCCTCTGCTTTTTGGGTAAGAGAGCGGTGCCTGTGATTTTTTCTGTTCCGCCTGAGCAACTTTTTAAGACTTGGATGATATATGCTGTTATAGCGTGTACCTACGGTACACATCCCAGACTTGGCAAAACATAGATGAAGTTTTATAGGTTTCTCCACAAAGTTGGTTGCCGGTTTTGTGCATTGAGAAAAATCTACACGGAGTCCGAACCACGATATCAACATGTGGTGGAAGCATATACTTTATAATTTGTATACTTGTAAATTAGAAAGACTTTCACATTAAAGCACTACGAGATACATAAATATTAGGCGTTACATATCCTGTAAGACTTTCATATTTGCGGTAGTTTGTAGTTTGTATCTTCTTTACATGTTATATGTTGGCATGATCAAACCTAATAGGCTAGAATAGTTTCTACCCGTAGATTACAACCTAAGTACACATCATGTATTAAATACAATTATTGTATCGATTGCCATGACCATGACTCAATTCTCCTTTACGCTCGTAGTTACGCGTTACAAAGAGAAAAATTGACGTCTGCGACATATTGAAAGTACAAGAGAAGTACAATTTGAAATACAAGAGATGTGATTCTTCTTCGAAATATGAAGCTTTGTGTGATAAATGGATACACAGATTTTAGCGAAAAATGAGATGAGAAAGTAAACCTTCAACAATCCTTTTCATAACTATCAATAACTTAATTTGTGGTTTTTAGCATTCATAACGGGTAGTGAAATTATTACGAGTGCAATTGAAGAGGTTCGTAGTAACGGTGGGCTTTCGATTGCGCATGAATACATAAAGAAGGACAAGGTTGTTTATGTTTCAATTGAACTGGAAATTGTCGGGGATCAATGCTGCATTGAAATTTTTCCAACTGTATGAGTTTGAGTTGCATGAGATGTCCAGATAACAAAGGACCTCTTCACCTGCACTCATCATATTCTTACAAATAATTTTATGCATTGCTAAAATTCAAAACTAATTTTTTTCAACTGTACACTAATTTGTTAACTTCTACTCTTTTTGGATTTCTGTAAACGCTACACAACGCATACCACACGCTGCGCGGTCGTGGGGTTGTACGAGTAACATGTTCCCCTATGTGGGTGTGAGACATTGCGGAATTTAATGTTAGCTAATTTCGAACTACCTCATATATGTTTACATCATCTCATGATTCATGATTAGATTTCCTGACGAGAGATGCCACAGCACAAAAATTTTGTAAGTTAACTTCTAGTGCTATCTTTTCAACATTCCAAGTACCACAAACTCCTTATCAAAGGGGTTTTGATGTGTCTGCAAATTTATAAAGAAAGTTATTTCGTAGGACATTGAGATATTCTAGAATAACCACTGCGGACGCCTACGTAGAATCCTACGATAGAATTTAAGCAAATACTGAATGAATTTTTGAGGTGATAAACTATATTCATACAGTCGTTCAACGAGTTTCATGTATTAAAATATCTTATCTTTTTCTTTATGAGGGTTTGTGTTAAAAAAACCGAGAGCTTGTCTCTATCGGGAGATGAGTCTCGAAAAGACCATATTTTGCGCTATCCGGACCCCTTTTTTTTAAGCGAAATTTTGTAACTTTACTTCTATAAGCTTATTTTTATTCATTCCAAGTAACCCAAACTTGTTCACATAGTCTTTTTGATGTTTCTGTAAACTAAAAACAATTGTAATTACGGAGGATACGAGATACTTCAGAATACCCACTGCAGAAGTCTACGTAGACTCCTACGAGAAATTTAGGTCAAATAGTGCTTGATTTTTGTGTCGATAAACTATCTTAGCAAAGCCATTCAGTCAGTGATGTATATCTCCGGCATTTTATCTTCAGGAATGCTTTAAAAAAGCGATAGCTTGTCTCCATCGTGAGATATAGAGTCTTTAATAGAGCGGTCCTTTAGATGCGTTGCGTGGAATTTGTGTGCGCGATGCGCAAAACATAAAAATTTGTGTTTGCAGCTTCGCCAGGAAATGGTTGGAAAGAAATTGATAGTTGTGTAGATAGGAAGATTGGGCTTGAGGCTTGAGGATAAAACAAAATTATTAGTCACCTAAATTTTGGAGAAGTTCGCTTTCTACTCTATGAGAACGTCACCATCACTTTCTCTTCGATTGAGATCGATGCTATCAATCTATTTGATCCTGATGGTCAATATAACTGTCAGAACATTCTCAACAAACCAACGATATGTTGGTGGACTGAGGCGCCGAACAACGACTCATCCTGGACTTTATCAAGAAGCAAGTTATATAGAAATAAAGTAGCAAACATATGTTGCTCATTCTCTATGGAGAGAGAGCTAAGAGGGAGAAGGAGCATACAAATACTTTAGAGATAGCTGATGTAAGATTTGCCAACCCCATGGGAGTTAATTACATGTAATCATATCAACATTGAATCACACCGATATAACGTGTACCGGCTCTGCCTTATACTCATCTCTTCCCAGGTCGCGTTAAATCCAGTCGTGTTCATTAAAAATAATAGCTAAGCCAATGAACTACTTTCGTTAAGTAGACAAAATGATTTGACATAGGTATAATTCTGAAGATCGAGAGAGACAAAGTAATTCAATAGCTGATATACAACAGTTTTCATTACAATTTTTTAAATCTATGCTCACAATTTTCTTCTGCGATTTTCATTTTACTCTGTGTACTCGTCTTGAAGAATTGTGTTATGGAGTTGTTTGAGCATTCATCGTTAGGCGCTGATATTGTTGCATGTGTGTCTGTTTATGTTTAGCCCTATATGGCGGCACTGGTACGAAGTGTATTGCTGTAGTGCTGTCCATGAATACACCTACGCTCATAACGTAGCCATGAATTTCCCTCTAATGTAAATGAACGCTTTCGCAATCAAATATATTCCTCACTGAACCCTTGTAATAAATATATACATATCGCGTGCAGATACGAATTACCATTAGTTGTGCCATGAACGACCGTAACCATAAGAGGAGTTACCATGTGCCAGGTCAAAATCCTTACGTGATGCCGCCGCCTCAGGCAGTGGCAAATCAACAGATGCAGATGCACTGGCAACAGATGCCTCCTAATGGTCTGGTAAACCAACCACCGCCGCAACTACAACAACTACCTATGCATAATTATTCAATGAATTCGATGTATCGTCCCAATGAAATGCAATTAATTGAACAGCAACAGTTGCACCAACGTCAACAAATTCCTTACAATTCGAGGATTCCCAGTGCTACGCATCAACAGTTGGAGAGCCTTCTTAAGGCCAAGGATAGTGCTAAGAACGAAAAAAAGATTGCTCATATTACGTATGAAAGTGCACGTACTCAAGAGCAGATTGCCTTAAATTATTTTAAACAATCAGAACGGCAGCTTCAGACGGCAAAAGATAAATATAGCGATAGTATGGCTGCGTTGTCGAGAATAAATGTCATGGATTATATTTCTTCCCAAGGCGGGAGGACTGATGCCAGTAGTGCCAACGGAGTATATTCACATGACATGATTACAAAGATATTTCGGACGCGGGGTCGAGAAAAAAATCCTACTCTACGAAAGTTATGCAGTGATAATCGTGTAACAAAATCAGCGTGTCTTCCTCCACCTGTGCCTGTGAATCAACTAAGAGGTTGTAATCATCTTGAGCATAGTTCAATTCCAGACCATTTTCCGGAGAATATGTTGTTTAGAGCACTTAGTTGTTATAGCACCATCCGAACATTTTCCCTCGAATTATTAATTTCACCATTTCCAGCGTTTTTCTTTTTGCGCGCTCTGCGACTTCAAACGCCAAGCAAATTGATGAACGAGATTCATGTTGCTTTACTTCGAGTGTTATACGCGGAACTCAGTGGTAAAAAAATAAACAACCGAAAATCAAAATTAATCGCCCCGATCGCCATTGAAAACCCTACTATTCCCGGGCTAGATCAAAGAGATTGGAACATGTTGGATAATTCAACCTGGCCGATATACTTTTGTGATTATGCTGATATGACCAGCTCTCAGTTTGAAATAGATAATTATCTCGAAAATAATGCTGTAGATGACGCAGTATCACAATCAAGTGCGTCTGGAACAATGTCCGATATCGATCAAATTCAAGATGACGATTCAAATGGAGGGAGCACCGACGTTTCTGAAATTCCTGACGAGGTAGCTCCTGAGTACAAGCGAAGTGACGAAGAGTTCAATAATATACGTGGCGTGAAGAGAGCCAAATTAGTAGACACAAACAAACCGTTAAGTTTCGATAGACAACAGCCTCCAATTAATATTTCCAACCCAAACAGCGCTTCATTCAAGAAGACTCAACCTTTAAATACTCTTCGGAGCCAACCTAAGTCCTCTTTTGCTACATTTGGTGAATCAAGTGTTGAGATTATTTCGAATTTTAGTGAAATTGCTGAGAGAGAAAATCTACACACATCTCATGGGATATCTAAAAATGGAACCTCGAAGAAAGCTTTATTGAGCAATAAATATGACAATTCCAACATTGAAAAGTCAAGCGATGAAAAACCTTTCACAAGTGCCACAAGTGATGAAAAATCTTTCACTTTTCCCCACTTAGCACATTTAAAAAAAATACAGACGACGTATTATCATCTTTTATCTGTTACCGAAAAGCTTGATATTATTGAATACTTAGTCGATGAGTTGCTACAGGTCGATTTTGCTGTGAACGAATTGAATAAAAGGTTTACGAATAGGAGCGCTCTATGGAATGGTTGGGGCACACATTTTGGAAAATCCATTCCTATGTTTGAGAGTGGACCGAGAGCAGTGGAGCTAGAATCATTGATCAACGATGACGAGTGTGCTGTGTGTGGTGAGGAAGGCGATTTGCTCTGCTGTGATGGTTGCGGTAAGTGTTTGTCATCAAGTTACTTTAGATTGCATGACATTTACTTACTTTCTATTCTGGTAAGTGAGATCCTTTCATCGACAATGCATTTCTCTACATCCGATAGAGGAATTGCCAGAAAAATGGCTTTGTCCTGAATGTATTTTGCCAGACTCTAGTAGAGTTGGATCGCTTCGTGGTGGTAGTAAACCTTTTATGGAATGGTTTACATTTATGGATTTGCCTCCAGAGTCGAGGGGTAGATTAGCATTTTCAACAATGGATAGTCCAGTCAGAGCTTATCTTTGGAAAAGACAATTCATGATTGTGCAAGGAATTGTCTTTACTAAGCAAATAGGTGAAAGGGCATGCCATACGTTGATGAACCAAACACAAGTTTGTGATCTGTTAAAATTTTTAGGTCCTGAAAGTTGCTCGAAATGGCCATGGTCGCAAATTCCTCATCATCCTCAAATTATTTTTGAGGGACAACATATCCATGACAATGATTATATGGTTTCTGCAATGTCTTATTACAATACCCTTTTGGGCCCGAAATTTGACAACCCATGCAATTATCATAACTGTTATCGAAATGTGACATACCGCGTTAATGCAATATCCAAAAAGATTGACAGCGGAGGTGTCGTAAAAGGTGACATATTATCAGATGTACCACCCAACCTTCTTTCAAGAAAAACGCACCACGAAAGCGACATTTGTAATTTACAATCGGTGGATTTATTTGATCCTGTCAAGGAACATATTTTGTCTTTAGAACGTAAATTTGTTCGTTCTCATTTACTTTATGATTGTTGGCGAAATGATTACTTAACTGGATGGTCAAAAAAAGTGAGAATTGCTCAGACAGCAAGAGGCTTAGCAAGTTTGCTTGCTGAGATGATTGGTTTTGTTCATTACCGAGCATTTGTGAGAGAATGGAATCGATCTCCACTGGACAAACGATTAATATCCGAAGACGATGAAGAGACACGCTTTTCGAACCTACCTGTGTTACCTAGTGACTGGACTATCGATGAAGAAATTAAAGAAAGGCGCTGGTTGAAGAGCGTTCATCAACACAAATTAGATTCTACATCGCAAAACATTCTTATTAAACGTAAAGGAAAAATCAAACGTATGGAATTGCCTCACTTCAATTCCACATCAATCAACGATAAGTCTATAAATATACCGGCAGTTGGCATTGATAAGCAACCATTATTCGAAGGGAAAATCCTGTCATCGCAATCCAAATTGATCGAGGACTCATCATTGTTATCGCCTAAAGCGACTGCTGATGCTGTATCGCAAGAAAAACATGATGAGATAGTCCCTGAAAATGATGAAGTAGAAACTCGAAACAGGCGCCGTTCAGGTAGAACGAAATCGAAAACAACTCATTTTGTAAGTGCATCGAAAGTTGTATCTCTAACGAAGGTCGAGAAGGATCGTTTGGAGAAATCGAACAAAAAGCAGGAATTGAAAGATCTTGCTGCAGACAGGCACTTTGAAAAACAAATTCATTGGAAAATTTGTGGTCGGAAGCTTTTTCCTCCACGTGGCTTACTCTCACCACTTACTATGCGTTCTGTTGGGAGACGAGGTGGAATCGTATCGATTCCCTTTATGTTGTACTCGGACAAACTAGAAGTTGCACAACCGACTGTTGGAAATATGTGGAGACTACATGTAAAAGCTGTTGTGACTTTGCATGAGCTTGTTTTACAGCTACATGTCTTACGACAAAATATTAATGAAACGGTGAGTTTTTGCGTCAGCTAGCACCATTTTTACTTTATTCTGACTAATTTTTTCTCTTAAGATCATGTCTTCCTGTGAAAACGCAGGCCGCAGGACGAGTGTGAAATCTTATCACCCGAAGAAAAAGATATCAGCAATACTACGTAATGAGCTCACAGGTAATATCGAATATTTTCTATACAGTTCAAACAAGCACAAGGGATATTGGGTATCGGAGGAAAATCTTGACACTACATCGTTCGTATTTAAGCAAATTTCAAGAAACAAAACTCGCAATAATCGGAAAAGTGGCGATGGAGTGGAAATCGCGCAATCAAAAGCCTTGCAATTAGCTCAAAATTATGTGAACTCTGCTCAATCTGCGTGTAATCAATGTAAGCAAGCCCTTGGTATGAGGAAGGGAGCAACAGTGAATGCTTGGGCTACGCTAAAGGCTGCTGAGAAAAAGCTTTTGGATATCGCTAGAGAGGTTGAATATTTAAGGTCCTCTGATATGAGAAACCAGAGGATGGCGCAAGCATATACTCAACAAATGAAATGTATTTTCACGGAGCATCAGCAGGGAATTTTTAATATATATATGACGTCATTTCATTCACGGCGTCAACCTTCTTCTGAGGCTATAAATCGGCTAAGGTTGAAGACGAGATCCAAGCTACAATCAATTACACAAAAACTGTTGGGTCGAAATCATGTACAAGATAGTGTAATATCAGAGAAACTAACCAATGCAGAACGACTGGGACTGGAACAATTTCGTACAGGAATACAAAATTCAAACTCAACTAGAACATTTCCCGCAAACCATTACATAAGCAGTACCGACGACGATGTTTTTATCAATACATCACAAAATGTTATGATGCAAGGAAATCAGTCATCTAATAATCAAAGACAGTCAAGTGGTATCGAGCATTATCCCAATGATCAGGGCCAACGACAACACCATGCATACTCTTATTCAGGTAGAGAGCAATCACCTGCAGGCTTTCCGGTAATTGAAAATGGTTCTGACTCATTTCAGACCATCGACAACAGTACATGCATTCGTAACCAATTCAATCACAACATAGACTACTCCGATCAATTTGGCTGATTTTGTATAAATTTTGCACACGAGAAAATGATGTGCTACTTCTGCCATATTATTTGTGTATTATGAGAGGATTGACACGGATGCAAGGAAGTAAAATATCCGGTAACAGTATGAAAGTATAAAGACCATCATGCAGCCGACATACTTTATCTACGAATAGCAACAAGGCGAGATATACACTAAAGGGCGAAGCTTAGGTACTAGCCATTTTAAAGTATGATCAAGATTATTTTATGAACTTTTAAGTCAAAGTACACTTTTTTCTTTTAACCTCAAAAGATAATCCTTCTTAAAATGTCAAAAGATTTTTTTCGGCGATAAACAAAGAGGATCGAAGATGAGCATATCAGACTCATGCAATACTCAACACCGCACTGTTTCTCATCAAACTAAAGTAAATGGCCACAATGACGTACATTTGACGGTTGAATAGAACTTGATCCATGTATTGTATGCAATTTACCATGTTGATGATTCTTCGTTCAAGCCTCAGGTACCATGCATTTATGGAACATCCTAAAGTCGTCATATGAAATAGTTAGATGTTTACACAATTTTGAATGACAAACATTGAAAAGATCATTTTTAGGATATCAGCATATCTTATATCTACGAGGTTGATGTCATAATCACTACCGAATTTTCTTTTAAACTCGGCTTTCTCATATTATGTAATGAAAGGATCCATAGACTGACGTGTAACCTACAGTACAATAATGACTTTGTGAGATATCTTAAGTTCATCAGTTCAGTTACGTATTTGATTGCCATAATCACTCGTAAATACAGGATCGAATTGTAATTTTGACTGCTATTAATAAGCCAATAATTTCCGTAGACTGGACTGCTAAACACTGATAAATTATTTACATTTACAATAGAGTATTTTACATGTTAGTTGACAGAATATTTTAATTTTTTTAACAGATGAAGTCTTTCTCTATAAATTACTAATCCTGTGCAAGGAAACCAGCAGCAGTAAGCATAGCAAGATGCCCGATCAGATGCTCCTTCGTTACCATCGTATTGAACTCCTCAGGATATTCAGGCTTCAAACCAATAGGATCAAAAGTGAAATTCCCCGAAAAGTGATCAGGGTGTATCTCACCAGCCTCCTCGAGTCTAAAATAGGCGGGTGACACAAAACGGTCTATGTACGGTTCAACTCAAGTGCACCGATGGCAAATAAAAGAATCTTCCAGAAAGGATTCTGAACCCGAAAGAAGTGGTTAATAGCAGGGCGACTTATCTGAAAGTCATAGAGGAACGAAGATCCCTTAACCTTCTCGCGAACAAGGAAGCCAATGACGGCTAGCATTACAACACGTCCGTGAGTTACATTGGTCTTGAGATATCGAAGGCATGTGGCGTCATCAGCCTTCTCAAGGAAACCTAGAGGATAGAAGAGTCTTACAAGAGGAAGAGATCTAGAAGGAGCCCCTCCTTAGAATACTGCATATCACAAGCATTGGCAAAATGAAAAATTGAAACATAGGTGTAGTCGTTCATTCATTATCGAAACACTCTCAAGTAATTTAGATTGGAAACTTGCAGCATTGGTGGCAGTAAAAAGCTCTACGACAGGTGCCGGAGTGAAGGCGGCGGCAGAGGCGACGGGGTCCGAAGCAATATCACGTTTCCTGTTGATGCGTTTTCTACTCTTCACAGTTGTAAAATAATGTGAGCCTATATGGAATCTATTTCATATCGGCATCTCTAAAGGAAAAAAAGGATGCATACTCTGGTAATTTTGATACATTCTCTGATTTTGCTACACGTCTTTGCGCTCGATTTACCATCGCAGCCTCGACAAGAGTGCCCCATGAAAAATAAATAGTATTGCATTCACGTCACAACAATTTGGATAAGATACTAGTTGCGTTTATGTGACTTTCTTAAACAGTTGTTAGAAAAACTTTTTTGCGATCAGTAGAAAGACTTTAATCCTCCTTCTCCTGTACACCAACTGCAAACAAAACGAAATTCAGCACAAAAGGGAATTGTAGGATGTTTTCAAACATTTCTGTTACTTACGAGTATTGAAGGAACTCCACGGGTTTTCACTATCTACACCATGTCGCATCCATTGAGTTACGATCTTTTTGTTTCCTTTGAGTACTGGGCATCCACTATGCTGTGTCAATGCTGTATCCATTACACCGTCAGATCCCATGTAACTAAAGAAAGTTGCCATCCCGACTTCTGGTTTCACGTGTAAGCCTAATCGGGATGTGATGAGATTTTAAACTTGAAAAACCAAAAGTTATTCATAATCACTAACCTGCATTTTGAAACTGAGTTGCACCTCCTATTTCAGGCAATTCGCAATACATCACCATCGTCGCGACTCGATTGCCCCAAACGTAATCCATACCGTTACAATTCCCGTCGCAGTGGGGCGTATATCGATCTGGTGGCTCCCCTTTTTGATAGTTTTCTCCAAAGTATTGAATGCTCATTAAATCTTCTTGGCCGTGCTCTTTCAAACCATATCCTGTCACGTAATTCGTAAAATCATAAACACGTCTACTCAGTCTGGCAATTGGATCTCCGGATGATTCTCGAGCCCAGTTCACACTTATCCCTGCCTGCATAGCTTTTCTACTGTCAGTGATTTGGCTTCCACCATCACCGTCAGCAACAGTAGCACGATGTAAGTCAGGTTCTGCAGCTTTTCCAACAGCAGCGCATTCCTCTGGAGAAATGAAGTTTCTCACAAGATATACTTTGGAGGCATCACGATCCATCAACTTTTCCACATCTCTAGGAATATCGTCTTTGTAATAGGTCCAAGTTACGTTCTCTATGGATTCGCTCGGCGGTGCATCCTCGTCGGCACACGTGTAATTTTCCAACTTGTATGCTATGTTCTGTCTAATTTCGGATTGAAATTGAATTTCGTCGTTCAATTTTTCGATACGATTTGCGACTTCATTCTCCATGCAAGCACCCATTCTATCAATCATATCAATCGCATCCTGACTACTTAGGCTTCCATCATAGGAGGACAATGCATTTCTTGTCTGAACGATACAACTCTTCATAATTGATTGAGATTCATCATAAGCTTTACTCTTATTATCTTGAAATTTAACTTCAAAATTTTCATTAATAAAAACGACCTGATCATCGTTTTCTGACACCGTTACATACGAAATGAAGCATTGGTCTCTTCTACACAAACCTGACTTCTTCCCTGGTATTTCCCTCAACTGAAAGGAATGACCAACAAAAGAATTAAGACTCATAACGGCTCCGTTCGCAATAAATGGAGACGATTGCAATACCATTTCATTAGTTTGTGGATGAATCCAATATGCCTTATTCATCGAAACAATAATTGACATCATAATATGAGTCTTGAACAATATCTCTATTCCACATATACATACTCACTCACTCACTCACTCAACTCACCTCTAAGCGATGCCCGGATTGATTATAAAACTGGATAGATCTTTCAAGAGAAGACGTATCTTTTGCCTTAAGATAATTGCTTCCATCCACTGAACCAACGCTCATCAAAAGCATGACTAATGCCGTAAAAGAATATCTAATAGGCCTCATTCTCATCGCAGTCGCTGTCGCAATCGCAGTCGCAGTCGCAGAACCAGTTGCAATATTTTTTGTTATGTTAACGCGAATATATAATTTATGTGGTCGATTGATAGTTTACGAACAGTTCGTGTTATAAAAATTTTCGTTTGACGGTTGGTTGAGCTGTAACTTGCAACGCGTGTTCCATTCCATTGAATCCGTCCAAATATGATTTAGCTCTCTCCAGAAATAATTAGATTTATACAGACCTCCACTTGTAGCTTTCATCTGCCAAGCTGACGTCGGAATAGGAACTGAGATATTTGAAGTTGGTGACCAGATACGACGAGAGTATGTACGAATTTGAGTATGTGAGTACACCAAGTATGTCGCCCCACCTTTCCTCTTGTCTTATTATTCAAGAGATTTTTCATACCTAAAGACAAGAACACGATGAAGCTTTTGATTGCTGCATCCCTTGCATTTGCTGTCCCCGCTGCTGCATTCAGTCCTGCTTTTGTGAATAGTAAGGGTTCCATTTCAGTTACGGAACTCGCTGCAAACATCAGACCGAAATCTGAAAAATCTGAGGTTTTAGCGAACGGATGGGATGGAACTACTGCTTTAGGTGGAGCTGTTGAGGTTGCTAAACCTTCACGTATGTTGGATGAAGTTCGTGCGGCTGGAGAAACGATTCCTTCTGATTGTGAGGTGTTCAATGCCAATGTGGAGATGTCAGGGGATGACCTCAGTTTCGAGGAAGTCATTGAACTTATCGATACGCATTATGAGACTGGCCTTATCGAATTTAAAAATGGAGACATCGTGAATGCCTCTGGTGAGAACGAAGGCTCAGCAAAGGTGCTGAGTTATGCTGCTCTATCTGGTATGGATAAGGATACTACCTTGAAGTTGTGGGGACAGTATTATCGCGAGGTCAAGGCCAACCCCGACGGTAGCGACCATGCCAACATTCGTAATTTTATGAAGTACGGTTGGGAGGGTGTTCCGTTTGAAAATGGTATTGCACTAACGAAGAAGAACGTTGGCGACAACGAGTGGGACTGGGATGCTGAGAGCTGGATTCCTTAAGTAATTTCGACTTGGTTAGTAAAAGTTGTTATTATTTCATCAGTCATCAAACTTCTCAGAATTATGTATAAAAATCTTTATTTTCCTGTTATGCGGTAATAATTATTGATACCTTAGGCTGCAAATGGCTTCATACGTTTTGAAAAGTTGCCTCCGCCTTTTTAGCCTGATTTCTTTGCTTTCTTAACATTCCACATATTAAGTCAATAATGCATTTGTAGTGTTTTTCAGTTCAAGAAAATAAACGTGATCGTTCTAAGACTGGAACATTATGTTTCTTGTTAATCGATGTTTTGGCCTTGGGCGACTGCCGGTAGGTCCTTTAATTTCAGGAAATTGATAGAGACTAAGACAGGATTTGCCGAGATAACAAGAGTTCTTTTTACGGTGAAATGAAAGCATTTACATAAAAAAGGTACGCGCGCTCAAAAGCTAAACACACGATGCTATTTGTCGTAGCGCCGAACCCCTTTCTGTTTATGGTACTTAAAGTTGCCATCCAAGGGGACACAAAATTTAAGTGAGCGAGCAATAGATGAAGAGGTCCACTAATTGATGTTTATATATATGTCGTTTATATGACATTGCAAGAGGAAGCATGTGTATCGTACTTTAGTGTCAAATTTCAATTGCAGATCAAAAGTATTAGGAACACACAACAATATGCACATACAGATTAAAAAAATATGACTGATATATTGATGTCGACGTCGAAAATGCGCAAACCTTAAAATCCTAAAATTCTCTTCGGATTCTGTCTATGGATATAACACTGGATGAGATGATAATCGCAACACGTTTTTGTCAAGTACCTGTTGTTTTATCGTGGAAAAGAAGTGATTGCAGTTGTAGGATATCTGTGTCATAAGTCATGAATAAAAATTGAAACTGATGCCATTCCAAAATAATTTACAACTTCCAATACAAGGACGAGTTTAAACATAAATACAAACTAATGATTACTCGAATGATACTTAGGAAGAATCATCAAGGTAATTCAAAAGTTATGCTGAAGTAAGAAAGCGCATTATCACGGGAACACTTTTTCGAAGGGATTGTGTAATGTAATGGAAAAAATGCTTTACTTTCGAAAGAAAAAATAGCAGGATAGGAATCAAATTAAAACTTGACGGCAGAAAGAGGGCTACAAGAAATTGAATGTACGATGCTTCAAATTATTCGATAATTTCATTAAAATTTCAATCTCGATACTTCGCACTTGAGTCATCATTTCAAAAATATGTCAATATCAAGAACGTAGAATTTCTTGACCGTAAGTAAACAGTACTGGCCGACAGACATTAGAAATTTCGTCCCGAGATCTGCTAAGATAACTTTCGAAATAGACATAACCTTCATTCAAGTTTTTAACAGGAGTATCCTGTCATACTTTCTCTATTTTTACAAAATATTTCTTGAATCAACATTAAAGAGTATCTGGAACATTGGGTATCATTACTGGTTGAAAGATGTCAGGAAATTGCGTCCCGAGGAAAGCCAATACAACTATCGAAACAGATATAATTCCAATCCAATTTTGTTTGTATGGAGCAACAATCTCGTCCTTAAGTTTCTCCTGAGATATCTCCCCTTCCATTGCTTTACGATTCTTTACTGCTTTCTCTCGTTCTTGAGACTCTCGGAGATCCTTCTCGTCTATCCAATAATCTTCCCCAGCCAACACGCTTTTACTGCTTATAATTGGACGAAGTTCTGAACCCTCCCAAAAATCTTCATCAGAGCTTGCAACTGGAGTCGATTGGATTTCATTCCGATTGATTCTCTTCTTTTTACGTTCTCTTTTCGGTAACGTACGTCTTGGTTGAGCGAACAAGGCGCTCCTACCGCTGCTTGACACTGACACCTCATTGAAACCCGACGAGCATTCGATTGAAATATGAAATGCATTGGCAATTAGCGTGACGCTCAAAGCAAGGAAAACTTTCATTACCATCTTCATTGTCTCATCAAACCCATCGAGATTACAACTACGTCGTAATAAGGGAGAGGAATGACAAAGAGTACGAGCAAAGAGCAACGTACAAGTTCTTTCTGTTGGTTGACAGGATGACATCCGTAACACAAAAATTCAGTTCTTGTACCCCGTGCTGGCCACGTACTGTTTCTCACCTTGCTAATTTAGAATTACGACGGGTAAGAATCTTCCCCCAACAACGACATGCCACGCGTATTCCGTGTGTACGAGTACCGAAGGCGTTTTCTTTGTTTCTTTTTCTCAGAGAAAAATAGGTTCGTATCTCGTATCATGTACGTGCATGTATCCAAAACAGTTTTCTGTTTTACGTGTACCCTCGTACATCAATCGTACATCTCCAGTAGCGGCCAGCGCTCACACGAGAATTTGTTTCACGCAAAATTTTCTCTCGCTCTCTCTCTCCTTCTACAAAAAACTACAGACCAAAGCTGTGCTAATTCATACACAACAAGAACAATCTCCTAAAAATGAACCCAGAATAGTAAGTTCCAATTGTACAAACTAATTGCAACCTTCCTCCAACACACGGACACAAAACTTGCATTGAATCCATGAGATGAGCGGATTGAAGTGGGTGTAGAGAGTCCTGCATCCGTTTTAGGAGATCCTGAACCTGATGTTTCTGAACGGTTCGTGCAGTACGGCTATTTTTGGATTAGGCCGTTGATCTGAGATTTTGGATGAATCTTGGATTGCGGTTTAGTTTCCTCTTGTCGCCTGGATGTCTCGATTAGAATTGATGTTACGTAGTATTTGTTTATTTTAGGGTTTGGAAGTTTGTTTTTGTTTGAAAGTGGGTTGTTGGAGCAACAGACGGGTTTGTACCGTTGCTCAAACAATGCGAATATTTTATTTATTGAATCGAGTCGAATCGTGGATTAATTTGTATACTAATCGTTCAACATTTTTTATTTACTCCCATAGCGACTACCTATTCAAGCTCTTATTGATTGGAGACAGCGGTGTCGGTAAAAGTTGCCTTCTTTTGCGATTTGCGGATGATACCTATACCGAGTCCTACATTTCGACCATTGGTGTTGACTTCAAAATTCGCACAATTGAGTTAGACGGTAAAACTATCAAGCTTCAGATTTGGGATACCGCCGGACAGGAACGTTTTCGCACAATTACTTCGTCTTACTACAGGGGAGCGCACGGTATTATTGTCGTTTATGACGTAACTGATAATGAGTCTTTCAATAATGTGAAGCAATGGTTGCATGAAATTGATAGATACGCCTGTGAAAATGTCAACAAATTACTAGTAGGTAATAAGAGTGATCTTACCTCGAAGCGTGTTGTCTCTACGGAGCAAGGAAAGGAATTCGCAGATTCGTTGGGCATTGAGTTCCTTGAAACTTCAGCGAAAACCTCGGATAATGTTGAGCAGGCCTTCCTTACCATGGCAAGTCAGATCAAGGCGAGAATGAAGACCCAACCCACTGCCGCCGCTGGAAAGAAGGTCGATCTTAGGAGCAACCCAGTGAATCAACAAAACGGGTGTTGCTAAAGTGGCCCGACTGGTATTTTGAACCGGAATTTTTGGAATGTAGGATATAACTGGATTGCAGTAAGAAATCGTAATGCAGTAACGTAAGAAACGAAATGTAGTTCATAATGCCGTGTGGCTTGATTTATTTTAAGTGTGGGTGGATCAATATACAAAAATATACCATCATTAGTTACATTAGTTGATACTCTTTTTCAAGGTATTTCGCACAGAATCTATTTTAGTGCATCAAATAGGTTATCTTTGCTGTTGACTAAGAATGACTTTATTTCGCCCATGTTATTGGTATATGTAGAAAATTAGAAGAGTGTTCGTTGGAGAAGACGGATAACTGCTACATTAATGTACTACTACTTTTTTTTTAAACTGTATGCTTTTATTTCATTAACTTCTACTCTTGTACCAGGTATGTACCAGGTATAAATTACTTTGTAGTTACAACTCATCCTCTTCATCAGTTACAGGTTCGGAAGAGGAGTAGTAGCAGTTGTTATATGATCGAAACATATAATACGCGTCATCGTTTTC
>Ga0115008_10000323_pt1 | contig 34420 bp, 14 predicted proteins | sample FraStrMetagenome_FD_87164 | JGI IMG/M metagenome (GOLD analysis project Ga0115008, IMG submission 87164) | Marine eukaryotic phytoplankton communities from Arctic Ocean - Fram Strait ARC3M Metagenome | ecosystem: Environmental > Aquatic > Marine > Oceanic | place: Fram Strait | collected... | reverse complement strand
TACATATGAACCAAGATGTAATCTACACAACGTAGAAGTTGAAGCTAACATAGACACAAACGATCTGCGAGTAAGAATAGTATTCTCTGTGATAAATACTAGTAACACTTCAGAACTTACAATTGATCTTAATAGGGTAAGATAGACACATGGCCAACTTGTCACCAATAAAAAATTTAGACTTCGCTGAAACTAAAGAAGCACTCAAGACGTTTCTAAAGAATCAGGATCGTTTCAAGGACTTTGACTACGAAGGCTCTAACACGAATGTGCTACTTGATGTACTATCATATAATACGTTCTATAACAACTACTATTATAACATGATGATATCCGAGATGTTTCTCGATAGTGCTAGTCAACGTAATAGCGTATTGAGCCATGCAAAGGAACTTAACTATCTTCCTACAAGTAGACGTAGTGCAGGTGCTAAAGCAACGATTAGTGTGATCGCTCCCAATCTAGACAGTAACTACTTTAACATTCCTGCGAATACTAAGTTCATTGGGCGATGTGGTAACAAGACATATAATCTATTAACGGATAAAGCATATACTGCTGTAAGATCTAGTAGTAATAACTCTCTATATGTCGTTGAGAATGCTGATCTATTTGAAGGCCGTGTGATTAAGGAGACTCTCACGATATCTAATACGACTCTCAGTAATGATGCTATTGATACTCGCTCTCTTAAAATAACTGTTAATAACGAAACATACACATATAGAAGTGATATCTTCGGCGTATCAGCGACTGATAAAGTCTTCTATCTACAACCTGAGAATGACGGAAAGTACTCTCTACAGTTTGGACAGAACAAGTTTGGAGTACAACCTACAGTAACGGATATCATTAAAGCAGAGTATAGAATAGCTTCTGGGCCGTCCGCTAATGGAGTAACTTCATTGACGATTGGCGCTTTTGGCGGAGCGAGTTCTATAACTGTGAATGTCACGACTGCTACATCGGGCGGATCGATGGCAGAAGATATTGAGTCAATTCGGACGTTCGCTCCTAAGGCGTTTCAAGTACAAGAGAGAGCAGTAACGAAAAGAGACTACGAGACTCTTCTACGTTCTCGCTTTCCTAATATTCAAGCTATCTCTGTATATGGCGGTGATGAAGTTATTCCTCCTCAGTTCGGAAAAGTAATTATCTCAGTTGACGTTACTGGTGGTGAAGGTGCGGCTGACTATGAGATTGCTAACTTCAAGAACTATCTAAGGGACAAGACTCCTCTTACTATTGAGCCTGTCTTTGTTGTTGCTAAGTTTCTATATGTCAGCACTGACATTAGTGTTGTGTATGATCCTAATACAACTAATAAGTCGCCAGCACAGATTCGATCTGAGTTGAATGACTCTATTATAGCATATCAGAATACAAACCTCAATGACTTTAATAAGACACTTCGTCAATCTAGACTGGCGGCATTTCTTGATACTGTTGATGGATCTATTGTATCTTCTGATATTGTATCCAAGCCTATCATCGAATATGTTCCCACACTTAATCTAGCAACAAGTCCATCATTCTCGTTTGAGTCTGAGTTAGTTAAGCCTTATCCGTTTGATGACGTAGAAGGATTTACTACATTCAAGCCTGCTATATCATCTACTAAGTTTACTGTTGATGGATCTCTCGTATCAGCAAAGGATGACGGTAAAGGAAACATTATGCTAGTGACTGGTGACACTACTGTCGAAAGCGTGTTTAAATCGTCTGTCGGAACTGTTGATTATACTACAGGCGCCATCAAGCTGTCTAATCTAAACATTAGTTCATTCCAGAATAAAGCAATTAAGTTTACTGCTAACACAACGAACAAAGATATTCGTCCTCCAAAAGATCGTATCATCGTGATTCGTGGTGAAGATGTTCTTATAACTGTATCTCCATTGGAATCATAATTCATGGCTTTGAACCTGAGAAGTAGTATCTATGCAGAGATAGCTGATCAATTTCCAGATGTCTATAAGGAAAATGGCGACTTTCTTATATCATTTGTAGAGTCGTATTATCAGCATCTTGACGAAAAGATGGATCGTGACGTTCCTAAACTTCGTGATATTGATAGTACTCTTAGTTCCTTTATAGTATTCTTTAAGAAGAAGTATCTTGCTGATTTACCACTAGATGCCGCTATTGATGTTCGATATGTACTCAAGCACATTAAGGATATGTACACACGAAAGGGCACTCAGGAATCACTTGAGTTGTTGTTCAAGATATTCTTTGATCAAGACATTGAAGTCTTCTATCCTAGTACAGCTATTTTGCGGCCTTCCGATTCTATTTGGGGAGGAGATGCTTATCTTGAAATGCGTACTGTATTCCAAGTAGATGACTATCCTATTAATAAGGGAGATAGAATAAAAGGAGATCTATCTCAAGCGGGCGCATTCGTTGATGAAGTAATCTTTGTTAACTTCTCGGGCGCACTATCTCCTATCATATATCTATCGAACATAACTGGAACATTCTCTGCTGACGATGGTATAATTGTATTCTCTGCTGATGGTGAGACTAACGTAGGTAAATTAATATCTGGATCAGTGAGTGAAGTTAGTATTAACCCACTAAACAGAATAGCGAATCAGAAAGTCGGTGACGCTCTTAGTCTTCGATCAGCACTCACTGGTATTGACGGCACTGCTCGTGTATTAACCACATCACAACAAGAGACTGGATCTATAGACTTTCGGATTCTTGATGACGGCTTTGGTTATATTGATCCTGCTAGTAGTATGACTGTAAGCAATAACATAGGAACTAGTAATCAAGTTCTTATTGTCAATAATGCTAACACGTTACAACTAAAGCCAGGCGATATTATTAGTGCTAATGCATCTCCATTGACTTATACTGGAAGTGGAGATGCTGATGCAGTTCCTTATGTAATGAGTGGTCATGCAAAAGTTATACAATACAATCATCCTCTTCTATTTGTCGAGAGTTCAAACATAGATGACTATAATACATTGTGGACTACTCAAGCACCTAATGGTATTCCAAACACTGGACTTCTTGTTCAAATAATATCTTCTATTGCGATATTTGGTAGTGCAACTGCGTTTACAAATCCTACTATATATGCTCCATATGAGAACTGGGCATCTGCGCTGAGTGATCCGTTTCCTGTAGCGGGCGAGACTAATTCTGCTATAGATATTGACGATAGCGGTGCTGTCGATAGTACTGATATCGGATTTATAGGTAATATCAATCAGCAACAAGAAACAGATGGCGACACAAGCGGCTTAACATATTCAGTATATGGAACACCAGCCGGCATCAAATATGATGCTTTTGGAGGAGCAACTCCAGAGGCATCAGACGCTGTAAAACTGAAATTAAAGAGATGGCTTAGGGCTCTTACTCTACTTGATTTCTATACACCCCTTACTGCCGTGACGACTCAACCGACTCCCAATACTGATAATCTCCAAGGCTCTTTAGCGACAGGAGTTGCTTTTCCCACAGCACTACAGAATCCGTCATTTACTGTTGAGGTTAATCACGACTCTAGTAATACGGTCGACATTGTTGGCTTGGGAACTCCTAATGACACAGCGCAATTTACTATTGGTAATGTAAGAAACAAAGAAACTGTCACATTGATTACGGATCAGATTGGTGATTTTACAAATGTCGTGTTAGATGCTGATGGTATTCCATCGAACGATGACTATGGTATGACCGGCCCTAGTGCAGAAAATCTAAACACAAGCATAGCTGATGCGTTCTCACCAATAACAATTACTATAGGCTCATTAGATACGTTAAATGTATCGAATGCTGGCTCTAACTATCAGAACGATGTTTTCGCTAATATAGAATTTGACTTAATCTCGAAGTTTCAGAAACATGACTTTATTTTAAACTTTGATGTTGTAGACTTTAATCTTAGTGTTGGAGATACGATAACTCAGAATAGAACTATTCCAGATATTGAAGTTGGTCTAACTGGTAACCTTTCTGAAGTTGAGATAGAGAACTTGGCCGCAACATCGACTAATGGTGCTGTTGGTTATCAGGATAGTGAGACTTCATTCGACTACGTTTCTGGTGGTACTATAGCATATGAATCAAAAGCAAAATTCTTAAAAAGAGTTGGATCAGATTTCTACTTTAGACCTATGTCTTTCTATCAATTCGATGAAAGCAGAGATGACGATGATGTACTATTAACTAAAGTTTTGGTTGGAGGTGTACTCAAATCATTCAGTGGCCTAAGAGAAGATCAGACATCTAGTGTGATGGGAAATAATGGTAGAGTTCAGGGAGTGGCATCATATCAAACTGGACAGATAGATACTGTAGCTATAACTAAGACAGGATATAGATATACGGATGGTGAGGCTATCGAAATCTTTAATGAAGAAGTCGATAGTCCTAGCTATGGTAAAAAGATTGCTGACGCAACAATTAGAACATTGGGTCAAGGAAAGACGGCGGGTAGATGGAAATCTAAAACATCTTTCTTGAGCGAAGAGTCCAAGAAGATTCATGACAATAATTATTATCAAGAATACTCATATGATGTATCTTCTATCGTTGATCCTAAAAAATACACAGGTCTTATTAGTGATGTTGTTGGTGTTGCGGGTACAAAACTATTCTCTACTCCACTCATAAATAGTGATAACGTAATTAATACAACACTGGATGTAGAATTTGTGTACTATAATATAGAGTCTCAAAATTACATAGCGACTAATGGTGTGAGTGAGTTTGAATATGTAACCCAAAACTCAGTTACATATCCAGGCGTTAATGCTTCGGGCGTCACTTATACTCCAAGCACATTACGCTTTGCGAGTAATGCAATCGCAGTTCAGACAACTTTTGATTATGTACCTCAAGTTGGAGACTTCGTACAGATGACTGGTGGAGGAACAGATGTCGCCAATAATCCGTCCAACTTTACAGCACCGAATACAACATATCAAGTTAAGACAGTCGGGTCGATACAGGGCACTGCGCCCAATGAGTACAGGGATGTAACGCTTCATGTTGTTGGGAATTCGGGATTGGATATAACTATTCCTACTATAACTTACAATGCGGCTGCGACAGATCCACTATATTCAACAAACGGGCTTGTTGTAACATTCCGTTCTGACAACGTAGTTACACAGAATCTAGTTGCAGATATTGCAACTGAAACAGGAGTTTCGTAATGGCTACATTAAGAATACAATCAGACGGCGATCCGTTTCCTGCGAAGGCTGGGCATAACGGAACAAATGTTCCAAAGAATGATGGTAGTGCTAGAACATTCCAAGACTCATCGAATATTGCAGATCAGAGTAACGACTTCACTATTAAATATAGAGGCGGAAGTAATACTTCCAATCCTCAGATTGTCGATAAGGATTTGCCGATAGGTATAACGACAACGGGTGTTGTTATATACTCACCAATGGCACCGAATTCGGTTTTACCAGTTTCTGGACAGGCGGCACCACCTGGATATCACTGGAATATCATAGAGAATCAAACAGAATTTTATCAAGATCTCTGTGGTGGAAAGCCAGAGACTGATGGAGAGTATAGATACAGAAGTGGTGGGTTCTATACAAATGGACTTCAAAGTAATTCATCATTCACAGGATCTAGTACATATTATACTAATGGTACTGAGCATCCAGATGGACACTCTAGAATCTTAGGATATGCATTTGATGGATATCCAATATACGGTCCAATGGGATACTCTTCATCGACAGATAATACGTCTGCTGTGATTAGGATGGAGTCTAGTTATACTGTTAGACCAACGCCACTAGCATCTAGACTTAATGGATATGATATAATCTCTCAAGGTAAGTTCTGTGAAGATTATGAGTATACATCTTCAGGAACTTTAGATGAATATAATGGAAGATACTGCGTTACACCAGATTACGCAAACGGAACATACGCATACTTCTTGACATTCTCAGACGGAACATTTACTTCTCCTGCATATCCATATATAGTAGGTAGAAGTACAAAAGAACAAAGATCGTCATAACGAATACGGAACTCAATAATGGCAAAGATAATTACAGAAAACTTTAAAGTCGAGACAACTAACGAGTTGTTTAAGTCATTTAAAAATCAGAATAAGACTCTGGGCGATAACTTCATGTCCGAGTTAGCAGTCTATGATACTCAGTCGTCATCAATATCGTTGACTGCGGAGGATAACATTGCAATTCGTGCTTTGGTTGATGATCAACTTGACAGACTAAGACCAGAATCTAGTTATTATATTATGGCATCGAAGGCATTGCCTTCTGGACAGGATGAGTCTGGTAGCATAAGAAACACACAGAGTAATAAAAGAGATTTTCAACGAAAGGTTATATTTGGCTCGAAGGTGGGAGACACCACAGCAAGATATATGTTCTACGAGAACAACTGGCAAACGGGTACGGTGTATGATGCATATGACGATACTGAATCATTTGAGAATAGCAACCAAATCGTTACTGTTCTTAATTCTGATTCCGACTATCTAGTATTCAAGTGTATAGAAAATAACAATGGTGGTGCATCAACAATTAATCCGCAGACTACTCTATCTCAGTTTACAGCCAACTATCAGTCAGTTGAAACTGGAGACAAGTACATCTGGCACTATATGTTCACAGTACCTTCCTCTGATGCTAACATATATAAGACGACCGATAGTCTACCTCTACCCATAGTATCTGATGGCGTTTATGGAGATGCACAAGTAATTTCTAATGCAAAAGAAACTATATCGCAGATAGTTATCGAAGACACTCCAGTCAATCTATTCAACCAATACTTGTTCGGTACTGCAACTAGCGTGGCTAACTCGTCTGATGTTGAATCTTTATCTCAGACTTCAGCAGGATCAGGAGCCACGAATCTAAAGGTAAAACCAAAGGACTTGACTGGTAGATCATTATATAATGATTCAGACTCGTATAAGTATATGTACTTCAGGTCTGCTGACGGTTCAACATCTGGAAAGTTATATGATGTGATTGGATCAACCACAAATACGAGTGATAATACGATAACATTATTACTAGAAACTACTGATGCAATTTCAGGCTCTGGTCAACTAGTACCCAAGATTGAAGTTAGTTCACCAGATTATAACGGTGTTAGAGCAAAAGCATATGGAGTTATCGATCAGTTCGGTACACTAAAGCGTGTTGCGTTTGAGACTAGAGGTAGTATATATAAGTTTGCAACAGCGAAATTGATAACACCAAAGAGTTTAAGCTCTACAGGAACTACTACTCTTCGTGCTGTAGTTTCATCTAAAGGTGGACATGGATATAATCCAATAAACGAGTTAGGGATGAGTAGGCTCTCTATTGTTACAAACTTTTCTGGAGACTCTAATGATGTTCCAGATAGCAACACATACACGCAAATGGGATTAGTTAAAAATCCTCAGTTTACTAATGGCGCAATTCCTGAAAGTTTTGATAATAGAGTCGTGATCAGCAAGGCCGGAGATCATACTTCAGTCGCATTAGCAGATTACTATGTTGAGCAATATATAGAGTTCGTTAAGGCTATAGACTTGACTATAGGCGAATCATATGTGATATCTGACTTGGGTAATATGTCTACTTCTGATTGGAACGCAATATCGACTATAGAACTTACGGACACTACTGCAATTGCAGGAACATCGTTTATCGCATCCTCTGGTGTGTCTTCATTATCTGCGACTAAAACTGGCGTAGCTACAGTGGCAGTAAATAATCTTTCTCGTGATAAAGAGCAAGAGATTGTGACTGCTAAAATACATGAGAGTTCATTCGATCCCCTTACCAACATCACTAAAATATATTTGGTAGATTATTACGGAGATTTTAGAAGTAGAGTGCAGAAGGGTAATATCCGTATAAAAAATACTGCAACCTCAGAAAACGCCACTACGATAAGCATAAATAACTTTAGTGATATTGTTTATGGAGCTTATACTCCGTACACAGGAGACTTGCTACACTTTATCGATTTTGCGCCGATAACAAGATCGTCAACCACAAGAGAAAAAGTAAAGTTCACATTTGACTTTTAAGGAAAGAGAATATAGCCAATGGGTATTAACACAGATTTAAACGTAAATCCGTATTACGATGACTTCGATGAAGCTAAACAATTCAATCGTGTTTTGTTCAAGCCAGGTAAGGCTGTTCAAGCAAGAGAATTGACTCAGCTACAAACTATTCTACAGAAGCAGGTTGAGCGATTCGGATCTAACGTATATAAAGAAGGCACTATCATTAGCGGCATTAACTTGACTGCTCGTGATGACTTGTTTTATGTTAAGATAAATGATCAAGTAGATTTTACCAATCCATCGTTATATAATCAGATTGTCTCTGATGATGGAACAAAAACTACCTATGTATTAGTCGGTCAAACTTCTCAACTTAGAGCAGAGATCATAAAGGGCGATAATGGATTTCAAACCCAAGATCCAGATCTAAAGACTCTCTATATCAAGTATCTAAACACAAGCCAAGATAATGATGGAGATGTTAAGCAATTTATCGCAGGTGAAGTATTAGAGATTAGAAAAGAATCTGACGATACTCTTCAGGTTAGTGTGACTGTGGCCAGTGTTGCTAATCAGACAGGAAATTCTTTTGGAGTTTCCTGCGAAGAAGGCGTTATCTATCAGAAAGGACACTTCATTTTTGTAGACAATCAGTTCATTATTGTTGAGAAGTATACAAATGCGCCGGGTAACAAATCAGTAGGATTTTCCGTAAGTGAGAATCTTATCGACTCCGATGCAGACTCTTCTCTTCAGGATAATGCGGCAGGATTCAATAACGAAAATGCACCTGGTGCCGATAGACTTCAGCTTGTACCAACACTAGTATCTTATGACAGCGCATCTGAGCCCACAGAATTTTTCGCACTCATCAGATATGTTGATGGTAATCCAGTTCGTATTAGGGATAACACTGAGTTCAACGTAATCGGTGAAGAGATCGCACGAAGAACATTCGAAGAGTCTGGTAACTATGTAGTTAACGGGTTAGAGGTTTCTCTAGAGGAAGAAAATAATACTGCATACGCTGTAGTTAGCCCAGGTAAAGCTTATGTGTATGGTAAAGAGGTTACAAACGTATCTCCAACTAGACTTGCAATAGATCCAGTTACTTTAACTCAAAGTAGAACTAGTCAGCACACTGGTATTAACTACGGACAATATTTCACATACAATACTTCTACAACGACAATTGTTGACCACTTTCAGTTAGACGGTACTCGTTACACATTATATTCAGATACTGGCGGCACGATTCCAATAGGAAAATGTTCAATCTCTAATCTCTTACCTGGTAAGATATTTGTCTTTGCTATTAAGAAAGATGCGAATAGTGAAAACACTCCTATATTAAGAATAGGCAATACTGTATTGAGCGCACCCGCAGGTTCGGCCGAGCCTGCAAGTAAACTATATGAACCTGAATCCGCATCTATGATATTTGACGCAGGTCGACCCGATATGCAAAGCATATCCAATATCAATATATCTAGAAGAATTCGTGAGACTAATGTCACTGTAAACGCTACTGGCGAATTGACTATATCTGGTACTGGCGATACTGCTCCACTATCAACAGATGTGATGGGCATGAGCGCAGTAAATGTTGTTGTTCCAGTAACTACTGCCACTCCTGATTCTAGCAATGTGAATGTGAATTTCGACATCTCAGGTTCTGATAATACGGAAGGAAACGGTGATGATGTTGTTCCTGATGTTTTATACTACACTCGTATAGACTCTAATCTGTCAGCAGATACGCTGACTGAGAAGGTCGGTTATGTAAAGGCTACTCATAGCACTGCTAATGCATTTGGTAACAGTGGTAATGCAATGGCCAGTCTCGGTATACCCAATGTTATTGAAGTTATTAGTGTCACTGATCGCTTTGGTAATACTAACTCTACTTCAGGAGTAGTGGGTGAAGACGTAACATATAAATTTAGATTGAATAAAAATCAAAAAGACGATTTCTATGGGCATTCTTTTATCTCTTTGAGATCGGGAGAAACTCTTTCTAATAGCGAACTACTGATTAAGTTTCGATATCTTGAGAGAACTACTTTAGTAAATAAAGGATTCTTTACTGCTAATAGCTATGACACAGTATCTAGTAAATCTCTAATTACCACATACACTACTAAAGATGGAACTGTCTTTAGTCCGCTAAACTCATATGACTTCAGGCCATATGCAGATGCAACTATCACACCGGCAATAGATCCAGGTGGCTCAAGTACAGTCCCCACATTTGTGGACTATACATTTAGTCGTGGCGTAGCTGTTATGACTAATACTGCTATATCTGGAGATCAGACATATTATATGTCTAGAATTGATAGAGTGGTGTTAGACGAGTATTCAAATATTAGCATTGTTAAGGGTGGGGAATCTGAAAATCCATCTGCGCCTAAAGTTGGTAGACTGTACACAGTTGGTCAAATAACATCGCCAGGTAATACCACAAAAGTTTCTGGCGAAAATAGAATATATGTTGATAATGTTTCTTCTAAAAACTATACAATGGAAGAGATTGGATTTATCGATAAGAGATTGGACGAATTAACCGAAATAGTATCTTTGAGTCTTCTTGAACAAGAGACTATTGATATGAGCATAACTAGTGTAGTTAACGGTGTTGTTACAAATAGATTTAAAAATGGAATACTGGCAGACTCATTCAACACGTTACTAAATGCTGATATTATTGATGCAGAGTTCTTATCAAGTATCGATAAGAGTAGAAAAATAATTGCGCCTGCTGTAGAACAGTTTCCAATTGATCTAAAAATTGATCCTTCCTCAGCAAGCAATACAAGAATAACATTTGAGGATGTGATAACACTGACTGATTCGGGTAGCAATCTTCCTGTTATTGATCAGCCATATGCAACTGCATTTAGAAACTGCGTATCTAACTTCTATGACTTTAGAGGCCAGGTAGCTATAGATCCTCCGTTCTCCTCTGGATATGATGTAATCAATAACCCGGCAGTAAATCTTGAAATCGATATTGCTGGTCCTATGTTGGATTTGGTTGATAATTTACAAGAGATTATACCTCTTACTAGAGAAGATGTTCTATCTGAAGTGAGAACTGGAACTAATAGACCCAGACGAAGAGTTATTATGGGTGAATTTGAGCAGACCGTGGCGACTACCAGTCTTGCTAGTTCAATATCTAGTACCACACAGCAAGTTGGTAACTTCATCACAGATATCAATATGAAGCCGTATCTAAGACGCCAGCGAGTTAAGGTTGCAGTAACAGGATTAAGACCTAATACGGAGCATCACTTCTTCTTTGATGGAAAGAGTGTTGATCAATATGTTGCGCCTGGTAGAGTGGGTACATTTAGATCTGAAGAGACTAATAGATTTTTGGGTAGAGGAAGACAGATTAATGTTAAGCGTGTTTATGACATTGGAGACACAGTTGCTCCTTTCAATCAAAAAAGTGGTGTAGGTCAAAAAGTTAAGTCTAACTCACAAGGCATTCTTTTTGCAGTCTTCTATATACCAGAAAAAACATTCTTTGTTGGTGAAAACAACTTAGAGATTGTTGACGTTGACACGTACAGTTCTATCGATTCCGCATCTACTTCATATGGTAAAGCTACATATAGGGGATACAACTTTGCGGTAAATAAGTCTGAGATGAATGTAACAACCAGAACAGTAGACTTTGACACTAATGTTAACATCACTAAAAGAGAAGTTCAGCGACAAGTCGGAGATCCTCTCGCTCAAACATTTAGAATTAAATCTACAAGTACGTCTGAAGCTAATGTAATTCATGTTAGTGATATCGATCTCTTTTTCAAGAAGAAGAGTGCTACTGTTGGGGCAACCGTACAAATACGAGAAGTTGAAAACGGATATCCAACTAAGAAAGTTCTACCTTTTGCGGCAAGGCATCTGGACTCCGTAGATATAGCAGTATCGGATGACGGCACAGCAGTAACTAAGTTCCAGTTCACTAATCCTATTAAGCTGAACGCCAATACTGAATATGCTATTGTAGTTCTTCCAGATGGTAATTCCCCAGACTACTTAATCTATACCTGTAAGGTTGGAGACACAAGTCTATCTAGAGGAACAAGCCCTTATAGAGTTGCTGTTACTAACGATTGGGGTGATGGAGTTTTATTTACATCTACTAACGATAGTGCATGGAAGTCTTATCAAGACGAAGACGTTAAGTTTGTTATCAATAGATTCGACTACAATTCCTCTGTTGGAACTATTGATCTAGTACCAAATGATATAGAAAACCTTACTCTTCGTGAAGGGGCCGGTAACTTTAACGTAAGTGAACTTGCTTATGTGAAAAAGGATAACCTTCAATTTCAAGGAAGTATCAGTGGCGATTCTTTTGAAACTTTGACCATATCAGACACATCTCTTCCGTTTACTAGTGGAGACTTTATCTATATCGAGTCTAATGCTACTAGCACTGTTAACTTTGTAGCAGAGGTTATATCAAGTACTACGAGCCTATCTAACACAGTAATAACTTTAGATAGATCGATATTCCAAGAACTAGCGGCAGTAACAGCAAGCGTATGTGTGGTTGGAGAAGTGTCTCATTTCAATAATAGACATCCTAATAGCATACAGTTAAAGGGTAGTAGTGCAAGATCAAGTAACTACATTGACGACAACGCAACAGTAGAAAATGGAAGCTTTGTTCCTGGCCATACATACACGATTACAAATACAGGCAACATGGGGACAGCTAACTGGAATACTGTTGGTGCTTCAGGAATTCCTTATGTTGGTCAAGTGTTTAAAGCATTAGTGGCCGGAACAGAAACTGGATCTGGATCAGCCAGACCTAATATGCAAGTATTGAGAGGAACTGAAAGTGGTGCAACTGCATTCATAACCTCTGTTAATAATCAGAAAATATCGTTTATTCAGCCACAAGTATTTTCTCATAACTCTATCAACACAAGTAGTGATCTAGATCTATTCAGAAATACTACTAAGATTAAGTCTATAGGTAATAATGAGAATGTCTATACATTAGACACCCCTTTGACTATAGCAAGTAAGAGTCGTATTGTTGCTGATAACAACGAATCTACTGATATGAAAATTCGTGTTAATATGAATAATAATGGCAAGAAGACCGATACTCCACTACTAGATCAGGCATTATCTGAACTTATTGCATATAAATACATCATTGATGAGTCGGATGCACTTACATCTAAATTCGTATCTAAGCAAGTTGTTCTTAGGGATGGACTAGACGCTGTAGGACTAAGAGTTCTGCTTTCTGCGTACAGACCTGCAGGAACTATAATCGACACATATGCTAGATTTATATATCCAGAAGATGTTAGCAATATGAGTGATTGGGTTCAGCTAACAAATGATACGCCGGAAGTATACTCTAACTTGGCAAATACTAGAGACTATAGAGATTTCGAGTACTCTCTTCCAAGCGAAGTTAATGAGTATAGCGCATTCCAGATAAAGTTTGTTATGCGTCATGCAACCACTAGTGAGTTGAGTGCTAGTCCAGATTTGAGAAATATAGATCCAGATATTAACCTATTCCCTCATTTATATGACTATAGAGCGATAGCGTTAACATAATGTCTAGATCAACTTACATAAGGTCTAAAACTGGAGCAGGGGTAGTCAACTCTGATATTTCTGCTTATAATGATGCAGTACTCAAAAGAAAGCAAGATAAATATATAAAAGGTTTAGAGCAGAGAATTACGAAACTTGAGTCTGCACTATCCTTACTCGAAAACACAGTTAAAGAGATGACAAAATGACAATCAACAAAACTGACTTGGCAAACACCTCCACATTTGGTACTTGGAAAACACGAACTAATGAGCTTTTGGCTTTCGCTAGAAAGACGGTCAGTCTTGGTGATAGTGGAGAGGAGAACACTGGTAACATAGTCCTGAATGGCAATTTATCATTGGGTGTGAGTAATCCAACTACGGATACAATAACCGTAAACAATATATCTAAGTGTTCTACTGGCGACTTTAAAATAACTAATGCCGCTACAGTTCAAGGCGTTTTAACTCTTGACTCTGGTTCAGGGTCGGCATCTTCAATTCAATTCAGTAATGGTGATACACCTACATGGGATATCTCAACACAGGATGATCATAGTTATCTAGAAATTGGTGACGGCGACAGTTACATTAGATTCCAAGCAGACGGTTCTGGTGGTAAAGAAATCGATGGTGAGGGTATTAGAATTAATAACGGTATTCTGCCAACACAAATATCTGCTGTTAAATTTACATCAACAGGAACAGGTGCATCTAGATCAGTTTTTGCAGAGGCAAATATCGGTGCAGGCTCAATCACTGCTACTACAATAACCTGTCTTGGAACTGGGGCGAACAATACAACTCTGTCCGAAGTTGATATTAATGGTGGTGCTATTGATGGTACAGTTATTGGCGCAATTACGAAATCCACAGGTGCATTCACTACAATTCAAGCTACAGGTTTAATTACTGCAACTGGTGGCGTGAGTGGTGATGTAACTGGTAACGTGACTGGTAATGCAAGCGGAACAGCAGGCGGATTGACGGACGATGCGCTAGAGGTCGTTTTAAAAGCAGTATATCCTATAGGTTCATTATATACATCAACAACTAATGTAAGCCCGGAATTAGCTAGAGCAAGTGACGGTAGTGGTGGTTTAGGATTTGGCACATGGGAAAGATACGCTGAAGGTAGAACACTAGTTGGTGTAGATGCTGAAGGGTCAATAGGTGTTGTTGCTGGTCATACTAGTGAGAAGAGTACAGGCAACGATGCTTTTGGAAGAGGCTATAGTTCAGTGCTTTATCTAGATAACCCAAATCATGGATTTCAGCAAGGATCTTATGTAGATGTTAATGTTGGCGACAACGTAACTATGGACCCTGTACCAACAGTATCACAAAATCTCGCAAATCCATACAATCCACTAGTATTTACCGATAGTAACGGAAGAGGCTTAAAGGTTATTGAGACTGGCGGTGCATCTGGCGCTTCAGAGACGGGTGTATCGGCAGGTACACCATACATAAGAGTCGATGTCACTACACTTTATACTGGGTTATCAGCAATTCAAAAAGGCAATTATCCAACAACTTCGTTTAAAAACTTTCAAGTGGGTAGTACGGATCTTACTGCTAGTAATGGGATGACAATTAGACACTCTGCATTTAGATCATTGGCTAATACTGGCGGTCACGAAACTGTAGAATTAACCCCTTATGAGATGGCAGATCATGTTCACGATACTGTTAGTTGGGATGGTGGTCAATACTATCTATATAATGATGCTAATGAAGTTCCTGCTGATACGACATATCAGTCAAGAGCGCAGGGGCCTCAAGGTTCCAATGACGCTAATCTCTATCGCATGACTGGAGGTATGCACGGCTTTGAAGTAAGTAATACTGCTCCTCAACTTGGGTTCACAGCCGCAGATGCGGGCATCAAGCCCATTAATAGAAATAGAAGAATTGATGGTGAAGGTCATACTAACTTAGCACCATATGTTACAGTTTCTATCTGGAAAAGAACAGTTTAAATAAATCAAGGATAAATCCGAATGAGTACAACAAAGAAGTTTTCACAGTTAGATAGAATCCAGACACTGGATGCTACGGATATATTCGCAGTAACTGATGTCGATCAAACTAAGTCGATGAAGATTCAGACTGACGATCTTTCTAATGTGATCCTGTCTGATGCCAATCTTACATCAAAAGCAGAAACGATAAAGAACAAGCTGAATGCATTTCAGTCTGGAGTAGGTAATGGTCTTCAGGCTCAGAAACTTTGGGATGATGGTCAATATAGAGACTCAACTTACTTTAGAAATTATAATAATCTAAATGGTAAGCCGGTGATTATTTCTGATCTTAGTCAGCTTGATAATAGCCCAGAATATATAAAATATGATAATACTTCAGAGTCTATACTTGTTTCTGGCACTGGCGCAACCAACAGAACAATGACAACAGATTTCCTTATAGAAGGAAATACTAACGAGTATTATACAAATGATAAGGTGATCACTCAGCTTACTCAAAACTTTGGAGCATTGTTTAATAGTTATAGTGACACATTTGATGGTGGTGGAGTAGGCGATAGTCTGATGGATGTCTCTGGAACATTTCTGAATCCTACCACTAGCCAGGCTTCTACTATTCGTGTATCAGATCCAGATAATACAATAGCACTTAGCTTTCAGTCTGGACAAATTTTAAGACTATATGGTGCTTCTGCCACAGACAGTAATATATCAAGCGCACCCACTACGGGCAATCTCGGAGTAACTGTAAGCACAGGATTTACTGCTACAACAGGCACAAATAGTAAAACCTTCTCATACAAGATATGCTACTATAATTTGAAGACTGGAGAGATTACACCAGCCTCACCAGAAGTGGATGTTAACATCTTTAATGCTGAACAGGTGGTATTCGATAGCTCGTCTACAGCATTCAATACTGATAAGTTTGTGTCACTTTCTATTAGTGGATACGCTGTTGGTAACGATCCTCAAGGGGTATTAGTTTATAGAGCAATAGCACCTTCAGTAGAGTATAAACTAGTTGCTGTTCTAGGGGACAAAGAGTTACCGAGTTGGAAAGATTATCATACGTTTGATTTTGTTCCGTGGTCTGGAAAAAACTCTATTGATAATAGCTATTCCTCAATAACTCATTTCCCACTAACTGCGCCATCTACTGCACAGAGAGGATGGACTGATGTGACAATATCGACTATTACCCAGAATGTCTCTTCCTTTGATATTGGATTATCCACAGCATCTTTTGTAAACACAACCAATGCCGTCCAGTTAGCACATAATGATACTAGTCTGATTACTGCGGCTATTTCTTCTAAGTCTACATCGGGCAGAAGAAGTCTGTCTCTTAATGCTAAAACATATAACGCTACTCACATTAGTGTACCAGATGACTTTGGTCTAATTGGGACAGCTAACATCACAAAAATTAAAAAGTTGCCTTGGAGTGGTTATAATGGGGCAAGTGCTGACAACAGTCTACTTAGATCAACTCAGCCAACTAATGCACAGAATATATCATTTGTCGGAGTGGACTTTGACGGAAACATATTAAATCAATACTTACTTAACGATGATACTGATCCATCATTAAACTTTTTAGTTGACTTAGGGTCTAACCCAACGTCTATTATCATAGATAGATCGAGATTTAAAAATCAGGTTGGTGGGGGTATATACGCAACAAGTCCCAACGAGTTCAAGATGACTGCTAGTGAAATTGTTAATAGTGGAGTCACAGATAGATTTACCTTCTCTCCTTTAATAATTGATAATGGTAGTACGACAATTATCACAGGAAATAGATTCGAAAACTTTACTGATAGTATAGATGCGTCTATCACATCAGAAGGTGCTATCGCAAATAATATTATTAAAGCTTGCGGATCTGGTCTATTTGTATACGGATCAACATTCCTAGTATCTTCTCCTAATGTTCTTATGGGAGCGGCTAATGAGTTCTTATCTAGTCCAGACATATTGAATAGTGAATATGATTCGATAAACATATATCTAGAGCAACTAGGAGATACTGCACCATACAAGAGTGATGTACTAGTATATCAAGAAAATGGGGCGGCACTCAATCTTGCCTATTCAAACACCACATACTCTGGTAGTATAGTCTATAGACTAAATCTCGTTCAACAGTTAAATGACGGATCTACTCAGAAGTACGGAGTATATGTTGGACCTGGCGCAACTGGTATTGACGGAAATGCTCACAACACATTTGTAGTTGGTAAAAGATATGTAATTGAAGAGCCGGGTGATGTTACTTGGACTACTCATGGAGCGATTAATAGTAACGCAGGCACTGAGTTTACATATAGTGGTAGTGTTTCGCCTAGCGGGACGACCGGATTCTGTACGCCTAGTGAGTTTGTGGGATATGGAAATGGTACTAACACGCCTATTACATTCACTGATGTTCCTGCATCTGATCCTCATATCGATAGAAGTAAAGGACAGTTCCAATTTCAGGTACTTGGTGCTGACTACACTAAAATTAAGACTGGTATATATTCTCCTGCTAGTCTACAGTCTCTCTATGCCGCAAACACCAAAACAAGTGTGAGTGATACTACTAAGATACATCCATTCGGATCATCTCATGTTGGCTTGGCTTGGTCGGCTAGTTATAGATATGATGCTAAAGTTGCAAGCATAACTGGGTCTGGCTCTTGGGCTACCACCGGTAGCTATGGTGCATCGACAAGTAATCCTGTGTATACTATTGCAATCACAGTGACACTATCTACTCCACTTTCAGTTGGACAATTTGTTAGAATAGCCGATCACGATAGCTTTGCGCTTAACACTCCTAATGCAAATGCTGAGTTAGCAGAAATTGTTGCTATTGGTGTTGGTCAAACAACACTCACTCTGAAATATTGGGGCGCAGGTGATGGCGCTACTGCCGCAAGTGTCGATGGCGCTACCGGAGCAGGGTGTACCAGAGGAACTGAAAATACAGGAACGATAAATATAATAGACGACTTTGTGATGGCACAAGGGCTTATTAAATAGGAAAAAGAAATGTCAAGTATTACAAATGTAAACCAAAACACATCAGTAGTAAACGTAGGTAGAACGACTCCTGTATCACCGGGTGCCCAAAACGCTGACAAGTCTATACCAGTAGTAATGGCTTCGGATCAGACTCCTATTCCTGTTGTTGAGCAGAATAAGGTTCAGTCTGAAGTAGCACTATCGCTTCTAGGTATTCCAAGAGCAGAAGTTGCACTAGGTATCTTTGCTGACGTAAATACTTATGACGTTAACCCGTCAGAATGGTCAATGCAGCCTGCGTTTCATATTCCAGGCGATGGTGTACAGCATCTCCCTACAGAAGCCGGTGCGCTCGTAGAGGCATCTCGAAACAAGACAGCGGTATTGACATCTAAGCGTTTCTTCAGATATCAGCCGGGTCGTGTATCTGCCGCCACTTTCGGTGTTAAGAGTTCTGTATCTATTGCAAGCTTCGCACAGAATCCTGCCATTCGCAAGTTTGGTATCTATGATAAGTATGACGGCTACTACTGGGAAACTAGAAATAACGCTCAAGGCGATAACTTCGGTGTAGTTCGTAGAACGCAATCTCTTCCAAATGCTCCACTAAGCACATATGGTATAGGAGGCCCTACTGGCGGCTCTACTACGCCACTTAGGGGTGATAATACTACAGCAAACGTAACAACCACTCAGCTAGACGACTACAGAATAGTTGGTTTAGGCGCAAGCGAAAAGTCATCTGAAGATGCTGGTCTAGTTGTTGCAGATAGAAAGATTTTAACTGATAATAGATTTGCTATTATTGATGCAGTACTTGCGACTGCAATAGCAACTTATGGTACACCTAGCGGAAGTACTATTTTAGGAACTAGTAATGTTCAACAAACTGGTAACGGATATTATGCTGACTTTGTGGCAGCCTATAACGCTGTGAGCGGTATCTCTGGCTTTACTGTGGCTGAGATAGAAGCTAAGTGTAGACGAGATCTAGATTACTGGATGGACAACTATCTTCTCGATTTAAAGCACGGTGGCGATGCACACACAAAGATCAATACAACTAACTTTGCGCTGTCTGGTGGTACTAATTTCAATTATGACCAACTTGCTAACAACGTAAGAGTTGGCATATTCCCTGCTCAACCAACAGTATTTGAAACGCCAGTACACCAAGCGTTTAAGACTTACATAAATGATAATAGTATTGGTATAAGCACTCAGGCCGTAACTGACCTTAAAACTTTAATCGATATCACAATAGCTTCTTACAATGGAACTGTATTTACGCCAGCAACTATTACATCGGGCGTAACCTATGGAACTAGGGATAAGTTAGAAACTTTCTTTGCCGTTAAGAAACAGTTCTGGTCATACTATGTAACTACTAAAAGTATTGTTGTGGATGTTATTGACGATGCAGGTGCCAGTAATATTGTATACACTGTCCCGACTGGTGTCGGCCTGAGTGCCGCATTCACTGCAACAGAACTTAAATATAAATGTCAGCGTGATGTTGGGTATGTCATTGATGGATATAAGAATGATATTCTAGCAGATGCTAACGCAGAAACTGTATATAATGCAAGTATGTTCACTAGGGGTACAGGCCTTTCAGTATACTCTCAGCAAAACGCTGGTAGTATCACAGAAACAGCAAGACACACTCTTCTTAGAGCTATCATACGAAACGAATTAAAGGCATTTGGCTACGCTACTTCTAGCGATCAATATAAAGCCTTTGATATACTAGCGACTCTAATTGTCACCAACTTCGGTTCCGAAAACACTGGTGCGATGACTGTAGGGAAAAGGGGATTTGCGGGTAATCTAATTACTCTTCGTGACGGACTGATTCACGTTCATGCTGGCGTATATGATCCATCCTTACTTAAAGACTCTAAGAAAGTTGTTGCAGTAATGGAAGCTGGCGCAACAGCCGCAGCCGATACTATTAGACTTACCGAGGGTCTTGTTACATTTGGGCAACATATTAAAATTAGTTGGACTGGGGATACTCCAGTTGCAATAACAGATTGTCCTAATGGTGGAATATATAAAGTTAAAAGTGTTAAAGGGCCAAAGGGCAATGAGTTTATTGCAGTCAGTGTAGTAGATGGTACAACACAACTAACAGCGGCTAATTATACATCGATTACTAGCGATAATGGAAAATTATATGTAGACACAGTTGTTCCTTTCGTATTCCCTAAAGATTATGACGTTACAAATTCGGCTACGTTAACACTCTTATCTGAGATCGATACTACTCCTGCAACGCTCACCGCCTCTGCGGCCAGCAATTCTGTTTCAGGCGATCATAGAGTATTTAACACTAAAGCATTATCAGGTATTGGTAAAATACCACAGGGAGCAATGTTCCCATATATGTATTCTACTGCTGACGATCTTAATAGTTCAGGGTTAGGAAACAACTACATGGGATTCGTGAATACAGCACTCGATCCTAATGGCCCAACTGGGACTGGCGATAATGTTGATATAATTAGATCTCAAATTGATAACGTAAACTTCTTCCCAGAGTATGTTAACTGGATTAAAAATAATGTCAAGCCAGAATACTATGGAGTGTATGAATATCGTGTACCTCGCTCAAGATTCAGTCATGATTCTCTAGACGGAATACTTTCGACAGACGAAAATAACTCTAGAAACAGAGTTTACAGTGATCTAGCAACTGGTGTTGGTGGTACAGTTAGACCTGGTGAAAACTATACAGTAACTGCTGACAAAGATGAGAAGCAATCAAGCGTATATAATTTCGACTTCACTAAAGTAACGATGCTTAAAGTAGAGTTCTCTTGGTACGGTGCTGTTGGTGCATTGTTCTTAGCATATGTTCCTGTTGGTAACGGTGAAGCAAGATGGGTACGAGTACATCACCTAAGAGCATCGAATCAGTTGAAGGTTGCATCTCTTGGTAACGCAACATTGCCTATTACATACACAACTTATGGTGGTGGTTCGCAATATTGTTTAGGTGATCTAGAAGACATTAATGATGCTAACTATGGATATGGAAACGAATCTCATCACATTGTTAAGTATGGTGCTTCATACTACATCGATGGCGGTGACCGTGGTACTGTTCGTCTATACAGCCATAACAATGATAATGCTGTAACTATCAGTGGTAAACAATATGCCCAAACGACATATACAGAGGCTGATACTGAAATTAGAGGCATAGCTATGCCTAGCATCACTGTAGCCCAAGGTAGTATCGATCCTAGATTCTTTATGGGAGCATCAGTCAAAACAAATACCAAACTAGATCAGAACATTGAGGTTGTTTGGGCCGATGCTACTAAAGTTTATCTATCTAGACCGTTAAGTAGTAGTAGCCCTAGCAACATTACTCTTTCCCCAGATAGGGCAGATAATATTTTTGGTATCGAGACTAAGAAAGAGATACTTAGTACGAGAGAAAGTAATGCTGTGAGAAACAGAGTACAAGTATATCCTACTAAGCTGTCATCTTCGAATATTCCGAAGGGTTCGAGTTCGGGTAATAATCTAAGACTTAGATTTAAGAAGACTCCATTGTTCCAGACTCACACCACAACTAGCGGTAATCTTGTTCTTAGTGCAAATTATCCTATTACTAGTGCGAATCTTCCTTTAACTGTTCATGCTAATACTACATACATTGGTAACGGTGAGAGCGTCTATGGATGGTGGAGAGCAAGAATTGTTGCTGACGATCTAACTGTCTTTGGTAGAGTATATAAAGAGGCTGATCAGTATTACTTTGAACTTATGCAGTCGTATGAGGGAACAGTAACATTATTATCAGGTGCTAGTGCGTCAGCCGCAGACGAAGGGTTCTTACCAGATCTTAAATTTGCTTCTGATGGTGTTGACACAACTGCAACAAACACTAAAACTACTAGTGAAAAAGAAGGTCTAAGTTCTGTAGAACTCGTATCAAACAGTGTTGTACCTATACCTGGAACTGGCGTAAATGTAGCGACTATATACTTACGATCTGGAACAGAACAGTTTGACTTAGACACATATTTCGATTATAATAAAGAGTACCTCTCTTTCCCATTGACTAATATTGCTGATAGTCTCTATTTTGCAGTTGACTCAGAAGAGTTGTCAACAGGTGATGAGGAATTCGTAAGTTTGGGTGTAACATGGGAAGAGCAGTAATCTATGGGAAAGCAGATAAAGGTTGGACTGGACAAGATACCTGCTCCAGTCACCAAGCAGTTTACACAGCTTGTAGACATAGAGGGTACGAAGCTTTATGATGCCGCAGGTAATCCTCTTGTAACAGAAGAGGAGGCTGCTTCAGGCGCATTTACGTCAAGCGAGAACGCATTATCTGTTCATGTCAATAATGGAGAACTTGATGGCGGGTTTATTAAAATTGAAGAGCAGTTTTCAGAAACTTCTGACGTAAGCTCTTCATTACTAGGTATCCCCAGAGCAGAGGAGCAATTAAGTCTATTTGCTGATGTTGCGACATATGGTCTAGATGAGGAGCAGTGGAGTACATACAACTTTTCTGATAACAGAAATCCTTATCAGTGGTATCAAAAAATGAATCCTATCTATGGTAGGAGAAGTCAACCCAAGTTTTATGAAGGATCTACAGAGCAAGCATTATATCTAAGTCAATTCCCGTCACAATATAGCTATCCCAGAGGGCCTATAGAAAGACGAGAGCAGAAGCCAACAGAACAGTTTAAAGATTATATGTCATTTATCGCTCTAGGTAAATACTTCTACAACATATTCGCAACTATTGACTCGATATTCGTAAATAAAAACTTTATAAGTGACGACATTGCATATATCGTAGATGCTGATGATAATAAAGTTCCTATCACATGGGACCCTAGTGGCGGTGGTGCATTTGTTGGTAGTGGTAATTTCCATGACGTTAAGTATGCAAACGAAGACGAGCAACTATGCTATGATCAGATCGAGGCTTGGACATATTTCTTTGATTTGATTAAGGATGGGTTGGACACTTGGCCTCCCCTAAACACTGCTATCACAGACTATAGGCAGACTGGAGGCTACGACACTCTAGCCAATTTTGCTAAGACTAAGTGTAGACCGGGTGGGTCTGAACTTGGAGATAGATTCGCAATACTTGAAAGTAAAAGATCTTTTAGGTATCAGCCTGGTAGGGCTAGTGGTTTTACTTTCGGAACTAGAATGAAAGCCGATCCAACATCTCTAGCAAGTGTTCTGGAGTGGGGATGCTCTAATGAAACTGATGAGTATATGTTTCAGTTGAAAGGAAGCCAGTTCAATATCATACGAAGAAGTACAATACGGATGCCTGATGATCTCTTAGTTCGTCAGGGATTAAAGATTACTGATCAATCTACAGATGTAATTTATGTTAAGGGTGTAAATAATTCTCAAGGCTTGCATGAGACAGTCATACCTAGAAGTAGATTTAATGGGGATTCTTTATTAGGATCGGGAGATTCTGGTTACATATTATCCTTTGAAGATGTAACAATGTACAAGATTGAGTTCTCTTGGTATGGTGCAATTGGAGCAAAATTCTATGCGTATGTTCCTGTTGGTAATGGAGAAGCTAGATGGGTTCTACTACACACATTCGTAATCGAGAATGGACTAGGTAAGCCTGTACTCAATAATCCAGACTTCAAGTTTAAGTATCTTACTTCTTGCAGTAATTCGTCTACATTGAAAGCCCCTCAGTTCGTATACAAGTACGGCAGTAGTTATTATGTTGATGGTGGAGATGAGGGAACAGTGAGACTTGCAACAACAACTGTTGATTTAAAACCATTCTCAACCAATACATCAATTCTAGGGATACTTCCTAAAAACGATATATTAAATAGAGACGGCGTAAAAATACCCAACAGTAAAAAAAGCTATCCTACTAAGGTCTCAGTCAGTTCGTCAGAACCATGTAGAGTTGACATAGAAGAGATAAAGGGCTCGCCTGACGGAATACATTTTAATCTTTCTCCTAGTATAGTGAGTTCTGGTGATCATCCAGACACTAGATATCTAGATTTTAAATTTGAAAGCGATACGACTATCAGTATTGCATCAATAGCTAATCCAGATTTAACCGGTCTGACGCTTACAAATAGCTCACCAAATGTTGATGGAGACTTTACGTCTTATGCGACTAGCATATATAGAGGCGATACTCTAGTCATTGATGGGGCAGAATATTTAGTCGCATCTAGAAGTAATAGTCAGATTGTACTACAAACCAACTTTATCGGATCTTCCGCCACGGGTACTGGTACAGCGACAGTATTGAAAAAATTAAACGCACAAGACGATAAAGCAAAGATTATCGCTGATGGTGTTTATGGTGCATATGTAGACTATGGATCATTTAGTGATAATAGAAGTAGTAGGATATTAATGGTAGATAATGATGCTAAGTATGAACTGACTGCCCAAAGCACAAGTAAGGGTGTTAAGGCTGACGGAATCAGTTATGTTGATCCCAAGACTAAAGACTCTTTTTCAGCTAAACTGAGTGGCTTCTATACTATAGTCGCATCAAAAACTCCAATATATGCAAATAAGTTTAAAATTCATTGGCTGAATCCATTATCTAAAGATGGCACATATTCATCTAAGCATTATGCAGATTTTGGTATAACTGTAACTCCGTATCTTCCAATTGAGGCCGGTACTAATGATAATCAGGAGAAGGTGGAATTTAAGACATCTTCTAGTCCAGACACATATGAAAGTTTTAATATAGATGAATATCCTCTACTAAAATTTAGCCATGCTTCTGTACACTATGATGCAATTAAAAGAGCAACGGATTATGAGTGGGACCCTACATACGGACACAAATTCGATACAGATCCTCGTGTTAACGAAAATCCTGTAACATGGGAGGGATATCCTAATAGTACCAATAGCTCTCAGGCAGGAAGAGTTCAGGCAGTAGTGAGAGGTTGGAGTATTTGACTATCAGCTTGCAGACGCCGATGCAGTAGTACTTTCAACCGGTGAGGATACTGGATATCCTGCCGGTCAATATTATAAGGTGACATTCGGAAACAATGTTTCTGGGCCAGACGATTCATCAATCACACTTGACGACTCTGCCGAAATAGGAACTCAGTTTGTTGGGACTGGAAAATTCTTTGAAAGTAAAGTATTTAGACCAGTCACAGGTAACAACTATTTCTACGCAACTCTTGGGGATGGAAGCACTGCTCAAAATCTGGTTGCTGATTTAAGTACTGGCACCATTCAGCTTAAAACGCTTACGCTAAAAGATGATTGGAAGTTAGACTCTAGGGATTTATCAGGAGCCGTTAGATTTGAAGACAAGAAGTTTCAAATACTAAAGATAGTGCCGTTTGGAGCGCAACCGTTTTATCCAGTGTTCGCACTAAAGAATAACGCAGTTATAAATAGTATAGTCGTAGAAGAGATCACCGCCGATGGTGTAGTTAGTACGCATAGTCCACAACTTATAACTGAGTCATCGCAATCCAATCCGAATATATCCATCGAAAATTATGGATCTCTAGGAAGCGAAGATACTCCATGTGCGTTTAATACTGCTGAAAGGTTAGAGTCTTGTAGATATGATACATCAACATTACAGCCACTTAGACCTGGTACTAATATATCATCGTTTTTTGTTGGTGCTGATGATCCTACGGAGATACCACTAGACAACATATTCGAAACAGATCGTAGAGGTATATCGAGAGGTCTATTAAACGATAAAGCTATATATTTCAAAGCAACGACACTATCAGGTACTAGTGGAGTAATTCAGATGACATTGACAGCCAAGGAACAATAATGCCCATATACAGAGGCTTGAACATAGCTAAAGGAATGATTGACGTTGACGATCCAGTCGAAGCGTTAAGAAACTTAGGCCTGAATATAGATGATTTAAATCTTATAAGTGGTCTGACTAGTGCAAACGTGGACATTAAAGATTTTCACAGTATGGCAAACCTAACCGAAGATCAGGAAAAGGTCTTTTCTGGTATGCTTGCTACTGCACAGAAGACTGGGCAACTGGTTGAAACTCTACCAGACATCTCAGTACCAATGAACTTTAACATTCTAATCAACTCTCAGTTAGCTGGCTCTGCGATAAAATATAACTACCTAGACTTCAGTGGTGTCGATGGCACTAATTGGAAAGCCGCTAAGGCTGATATCTCTACGTCTAGAGTATCATCTTGGTCTCCAATAGGACCAGAAGCCACTCCAGATAGCGTTATATTCTATGGCGGTGAAGTAAACTCTAAAAAGGGTACTATAAGCTATACGTCCATTTCAACGACTAAGCAGCCGGTGAAAAAAGCATTTCGGGCAGAAGTTCCTACACATATCTTAAAAATGAAGTTCAACGGAGTTGAGCAAAATGTTTTGGCGATGAAGGGTATACCCCTAACATTCGACTCTTCATTTAGAGACTGTGATCTTACAGCTAGTGTTGTTGGTGTGCAAGATACTAGTGGAGCCACCATCCCAATAACATGGAGAGTGACTAACTTAGATAGCACTGCAACTATATATAATAGTGGTGATGGAACGTCAGAAAATCCAGGTAGTGTTGGAGTAGGGACATTATCCACTCCTGCAATATATACATTTAGAGACTCTCAGTCAAGACCTAGACGAATAGAGTTTTTCTACAATCCAAGCAAGATAGAGCAGTTGAAGATGGTTGAGATAAATATCTCACAGTGGACTAATGTCAGTCTACCCAACTTGAAAATATTAAGTTTTGAAAGGAATGACTTATCAGTTATACCTGAGTTTAGAGATGACATTGAGGCGGTTGGTGCCGCAAAGCATGGACTTACGTCTACCGCAGGTTTGGCACCGACACTTGAAGAGATAAATCTCACTGGAAACAACTTAGCCAGAGCAGAGTTATCTCTACAGGGTAGTACAAATTTAACTAATAATGATAATGTGCTATATTCAACTGCAAATGCACAGTTGAATAGACTTCCGCTAACAATGAAAAAGATAACTGTTAATGGATGCTTTTCAGATTCTACTGAGGTAGACTTAACGCAATACGTCAACTTAGAAAATTTCAGCATGGGCGTAACCTATGATAGTGATCTAAGAAGACACATGACTGGCGGAACAGTTATGCCCAAAATTGTTGATACGACTATAGCTAACACTGGTTTCAATAACTGGGACACTTACAACTACTCTACGACCGAGATAATAATTGATAGTGCAGTGGCGTTCAAATTGTATGGTGGCACCCCTACTGCTGATGCCTTAGCTACAGTCAAGTATCTAAATGGTGCTTATAATAACGCTGGCACAATAGAATTGCCAACTAACTATCCTGCAGGCACCATAACTGGGGGACTAGTTCCAAATACTGTATATACTCTTAAGGCCAAGGGCACTGGTAACAGATACGAAGTCTTTTTGGGAGCGACTCAGTTGAGTGCGCTAGTTTCTGGTACAGGAGAACCGGGCGCACATTGCTTTAAGGCCTGTGATGCTTCAGGTAACATATTGTATGATGATACTATTGGTATAAAAAAATACTCAATAGAAAACCAACCCTTTTATGAGCAACTTCCCACAGGGATTATGACTAGTTCTAAGTTGCAAGAACTATCGTTTTCTAGTTCTTGGTTGTCATCAAATTCAGAATTACCTATCTACTCTTCAAGTGGATTCAGTGATGCACAAAGAGATGCACAATCCTCTGATAGATCAATAACCCTTAGAAGCACAGAGATAACCAGGTTCTATTCAACTAATAATAGAACTGGCTTGGGTTCTCACAATATAATCAATATGTCTGGTAAAACGAATCTTACCGAATATACTCAATCAAGATGCTCTCTTAGAAGTAGTGTAAGAAAAGCGGAAAGAACAGCTAATGCCAAGTTTGACAACTGTCCTGCATTAACGAGATTTGACGTTGTTGTCACTAACTGTCTCGGTAATTGGCAAGAAAATAGTATGTTTAACGATAAGCCAGATTTGACATATATCGATGTTAGATATACTCATATGGATGCTAGGCTTAGTGATTCAGTATTCGGACCTAATACGACTAAGATAACAAATCTTTATGTCGCAGGGGCCACATATGGTATGAGTAGTAATGACTTTTTAGGTATAAATGGTGAGAGTGGATTTACTGGAAAATCTCTCAAGTCACTAGTTAATCTAAGAAGGCTATATATGTATAATATGGATAGAGCGTGTATTAGATTCGTAGATAATGCAGACGATACAAAGTTCTTAGATCTAGCTAGTAATCTAAACCTTCAGGTCTTGTACTGCGCTGATGGGGGAGTAACCGGCAAGCTACCAGATATTACAAATAATACTAAACTATATTATATGAATTTCAAGAACAATAGGTCTAATCTTCATGTAAGATGGGCTCAGCCGGGTGTTAAGCATACCATCGTAAGTTTTTATAATCAATCAAATCTAAATAACCAATCTAACAATAACTTACAGATGTGGGCGGATATTGGTTGGACGAATGTGAATCCAGTTACTGGTGAAAGTCAGGGGACAAATGGGAACACAGAACCTGCTGTGGGGGATACTTTTGTATATCAAGCAGTACCTATCGCAACTACAGCACTCGTGCAGGGTAAGAGATATAGAATATATGATATCGGGAACACTACCGTAGATGATTGGAATACTATCACTGGACAAAACAAGGCGAACATCTCGGATTATATAGATCATTCTGTGGCAGGTACTTATGTTAACTACTCATTTGTCGCTCCTGCCGCTCCCAGTCTTGCAGGCGTAACAGGAACTGGAACAGTTAGACCAGACGGATATGATAGAGTATTGACAGCAGGATTAGACGAGTCTCTACCCGCATGGATTAATCCAAGATTGCAGTGGCTATATATTCAAAATAATAGCATACCGGGTCAGTTCCCTACAATGACTTTACCTTATCTTTTTCGTGTTTGGGCTAACAAGAATAAATTTACTGGAACATTTCCAGACTTCTCACTATGTCTAAATTTACGGGATGTTAGATTACAAGATAATCAGATTTCTGGATATGTGTCAGGTAGTTTATCGCTTAATAAATACTTGACTAAGATTAATCTGAAAAACAATAAACTTCCTGCGATTTCGGGGACAGCACTGATCAATGACTTATATGAAAACTATCTTCTGAGAAGAAGAGGGGGCGTTATTATAAACTTGCTTGGTCAAAACGCAGCCTCTGGTGATCATTTGACTGAAAGTAGATTAAATAATGACGGAACAACAGGAGATTTATCTACTGCTAATAAATTGGCATTTCTACGAAATGCTGGTTGGACAATACAGCTAGAAAGCTAGGGAAAAGAAATGGCTCAAGGATTTGTTGCAAACTTAAACTTACAAGAGAGTACTACCACTCCGTCTGACAGGGCTATTCTAGATAACCTTGGTGGTATTAATATAACATCTGATATTTTGCTATTTGATGGTAATAGTAAGTTTACCAGTGTACTCAGAAATAATCAACAGGAATTGATACCAACCGAAATATTTTTTGGAAATTTCGACACAACTAAATCATATAAAATTATCGAAGTGGGGTCTGGTCATGACTGGGTAGCTTTAGGTGCTACTTCAGCAACAGTGGGAGAAGTGTTTTCTCCTTCAAGTGACGGATCTTCAGATACAGGTAGTGGTGGTTTTGCAAACGAAGTGGTTGTTAGATCAGACTTTCAGGGATTTTACGACAACGACTCTAATAACGGCTTTAGTATACGAATTATCGGAGCAAATAGGGTAGCATTCTCTACAGGTACAGTTTTCGCCATAAGTGCCGTGTCGGGAGCGGCACCTGCCGCATATCCATACAAATCGTATAATAGTAATGGCGAAAATGTCTTCCAAATAATTAGCGCAAGTGATGTAGCTGATCCTCCTACGATATTGAACATCGATACTATATTGTCTAGCATTGCGGATGCAGATATAAACAATGTTGCGTTTACTAGATCAGATGCTGTCACAGGCGATAACATCGCCAACATGAAAGTTCAAAAAATATCTACAAATGATGAAGCTGACGGCGGCGGGTCTATTTCTCTAGGCGAAGAAGGCGGCGGTAATTCAGGCGAAGCGGTGGAGTTGAGTCCTCTAGAAAAGATAGCATATATAGGCAATATCGTAGCAAAAGTTAAGTATAAAAAATCTAGAGTTCCTCTCAGCTTTTTAGATAACAGTTTCGATGTCCGATTTAGACTCAATGGTCTAATGCAAATAGATAACGTCTCTTCGCTAGAAATAGGATATCCGAGAGACGTTGGCACAGCACTAACTCAAGGAACAGAATATAAGATAATAGATAAAGGAACTACACCCGATAGCTATTTTAATGAAGTCTCTGGGATTTCTAAGTCTTGGAGTAATAACGATACATTCATAGCAGTAAACGTAGGATCTGGTAGCATTGGGTTAGCTAAAATCAAGGCAACAACGCCGCCTGGTCTTTTCATACTAAATGCAGGAAATAAGATTCGTGCATTCTCAGGAGCAGAAAACCCTTGGGCAGAGGTAGTAAGTGGATCTACTCCGGCATTTATTACTGGTGGGGCACTTAGAAGTGAGGCCGCTACAGATACTGTTAAAATAAAAAGTCTTGTCCTTAAAGACTTTGCGTCTACATCTTCGACAGATATTAACTTCGTAAAAACGAATGCCGCTAAGACAGCCGCAGTACCTCAAGTAAATACGGCAGATATTACTGTAGCCTCATATACGCACAAACTCCCCATTAATGTAAATGGTGAGCAGTTTTATATACTTACACAGAAACAATAATTGCTATGTGTAAGTATCCGAGTTAATAAGAATCTTGTATGTACTCGACCCAGCACCAGTATCATTGGGGCCCAGTATATCGACATTTTTGTCTGGAACTCCATCTCCTGCCCAAGTGACAGTTTCTAGATCAACAACTTTACTGTCTGCTAAAAACACTTCCACATCTTCAAATTCTAATCCAGAAACCATTAGATTATCAAAAGTAGCTGTCGTTGCTAGCCCATTAAGTGTACTTGCAAATGGAGGAGCGGTGTTCAAAGGAATAATACAATACTCTCTATTCTTCCGAAGTTCAGCACTAACCGAATTATAGCTAGTATCAGGAACAAGAACTATTGTCGTGCCTGGTGCAATATCAGCATTTAGTACTGTAGATATATTAATGTAGGGATCAGAGGCACCGTCAGCACTGTGACTAGCAATTGTAGTAGAGACCCCACCAACACTATGTTGATCGATCACTGGAGCGGCGGGATCAGAGCCGACAAAGTAGACGTAATAACCTGTTTGATCTTCGGCTCCATCCAACTCTTTAACATATATTCTAGTACTACCAGAGTCATTTGATCCTGCGGGTGCACCGCCTGGTGGAGTGACAACCTCTAGTCCATATACTCCACCACACTCATGCTTGGCACTAGAGTCTTGCAATCCTTTACTGGAGTAAACCATCATTAGTCCATTTTGACCGCCTGATGGGCTTGTACCGAAATTCTCACTATTAAGCGTACTTGCTGTTCCATCTGCGCTTGCAGCATTAGGATGTGATTCCCATGTGCTTAGAGCAGTAGTAGCGGCAGGGACAAATGTTGTTAGTCTAAGGGGGTAAGTGTGTGCTGTATGATTGCTCGATGCTGTAAGCAAATCATACTCAACCTTATAACCAATATCACCAGATTCTACATAAGTGCCAAACGGTCTATTCATAGAAGATGCTTTATCAGAGTTTATATTTGCAAGTATTTGTCTTTTATCAGGAGTGCCAAGCAAAAAAGGGGAAGACTGATATATTCCCTTTAGGCCCTTATTCTTTACGAACAGTACGTCATGTAGAACGTGTTCGCTTATACCCAATGTCGTATAGCTTTCATGTACATATATCTGCTTACTCTGAACTTTTTCGAGAACTTGATATGCATAGTATACACCATTAGTGTTTCCTCTAGTTACGCTAGAGGCATTAAGACACACTACAATCCAATCACCAACATCTATATCCGAGAATATAGTAGACTCTATATCCTCGCCTATAATCGAGCCGGAGCTATCCTGTATCTGTACTTGCTTTCTCACTATAGAGTTGGACGAGTATTCTGTAAAAACTTCTGTTGCGATTTGGGGTGGGACATATTCTAGTGATATAGTATTATCTACGCTTATATTAGTAGAAAGTTTTTGTTGTGTGAAATTTACCCTGTTGTCAAAGAAGTACTTGAAAGTGTATTGGCCGTCAATATCGGCCGAACCGTCATTAGGATAAAAATAGTTGAAGTTAAGAGCACCTTGTTCGTTTGGATCATACTCATTAAAGTATTTACTGTCGATAGCATTACTAGCCGATCTAGGTTTCCAGTATGCAGTATATCTCACATGGCGTCTATTTCCTCTAGCAACTGGAGTTAGGGTAATCTTCCCAGTGTCTAATCGCAGTTGATTAACATCAGCGATAAACGTCTGGATAGATCCTGTGGAATCTTGACTACCAACATTGCCTTCTAGTTTCGCAAAATACTCATATTCACTACTCGTGGTATTATACGTTCTATAGACGAGAGTAACTTCTTGTCTAGTCTGATTTAAGTCTATACTCATTCCCTCACAAACACGAACATAGTCATGTCTGTTATAGAATTTAATCTCTGTAACATCACCACTATCCGCCCATGTTATAGGATAAGCGGTTTCATATTCATCTTCGATAACGGCCTTTAGTGTAGTCCAGTTGTTATCATTATTTACATCCTCTTCTATTACGAAGTATGCAGTGGTCCTAAATCCAACAAGAAATCGTCCAGATTGATATCCTTCCCATTGAACACCACCGTCTGTGTTAGGGAAAGACGGGTGTATCTGAAAGCTGAATGCAAAGTCTCCGTTTGTCCAAAAATCTTCTGGGCCTACGATATCTGTTAATGATGTATCAACCTTTGTTGTGTGTAGTTTTTCTGCTGATAGTGCGTTAGCGTCTGTTGTTCCAGAGTTGCCAGTAGGTAGAGTAACATTTCTAACAGTAGAACTAGCGTAGTGTGTATCTCCGTTTATGGCGGCTGTAAATACGTCTCCGACAGCATATGCTGCCCCCTTATCTACAACAGCGATGTCGTCCCACTTAGTATCATTGACTGATCCAAGAGCAACTATTCTATACATCTGCCCTGTTAGTATAAAATCGCCAGTATGCTCAGAGCTTATACCTTTAGTGTTTGTATTCAATCTATCTGAGGGGATAAAGTTTGCTGTGGGCCCAACTCCACCTGCTGTCCACAAAGGATCACCCAGAACAGCTCTGTAATTGTTTATATAATCTTGGTATGTTATTCTAGGGGAAACGTCAACCAATGTATTTGATACGTCAGTTGCTTGAACATTCGTGCCTGCTAATGAATTTAATAAGACTGGTCTACCACTCTCCTCATCAACATTCAGACCCATACCCGTTTTAGAAAGATCAATTAGTCCGTTGATATCTTGAACGCTAAATTTTAACTTATTTCCACCCTCGTCCAACTCGCTCGAAATATCATCGAGTATGTTATTTAAGGCCGCAATCGGATCTGTAATATCCGATAAGTTCTTGTCTGCTCTAGCACCGAATTTCAAATACTTTGTTCTTGACATAATTCTTCCAATTAGTTCAAATAGGTTATTCTGTTATTTATAAATAACTGTAGTATCTATTGGAGAAAAAAGATGGCAATTAAAGCAAACATAACAATCGATCAGGGTGCAGACTTTACAGCAAACAT